>Ga0247810_10000634_pt1 | contig 32689 bp, 19 predicted proteins | sample UWRJL119311C1_FD_179918 | JGI IMG/M metagenome (GOLD analysis project Ga0247810, IMG submission 179918) | Plant litter microbial communities from Arlington Agricultural Research Station in Wisconsin, United States - UWRJ-L119-311C-1 | ecosystem: Environmental > Terrestrial > Plant litter >... | reverse complement strand
GGATTGCTGGGTGAAAGGAGTTTGAGGGGTGCATGTCTGAAGATGGATGCATATCTGAAGATGGATGCATTTCTGGATGCATATCTGAAGATGGATGCATTGCTGGGTGCATGTCTTTCGAGGGGTGCATTGCTGGGTGCATGGAATTTGAGGGGTGCATGTCTGAAGATGGATGCATATCTGAAGATGGATGCATTGCTGGGTGCATGGAGTTTGAGGGGTGCATGTCTGAAGATGGATGCATATCTGAAGATGGATGCATTTCTGGATGCATGTCTGAGGATGGATGCATTGCTGGGTGCATGTCTTTCGAGGGGTGCATTTCTGAAGATGGATGCATTGCTGGGTGCATGGAATTTGAGGGGTGCATGTCTGAAGATGGATGCATATCTGAAGATGGATGCATTTCTGGATGCATTTCTGAAGATGGATGCATTTCTGGATGCATTTCTGAAGATGGATGCATTTCTGGGTGCATGGCTGAAGATGGGTGCATGGATGAATGAATTTTGGCTTTGCCAGAGGAATCTAGGTAATTATAGTTTTAAAAGTGATACTCAATATATTTGTCCAAAGAAGGATACTAGATCACTTACGCATCTCTTTACCGGGTCCTTTAATTTGATCTAGTCAGCATTTTCCTTAGCAAGATTAACTAATGCTTACGAGGCGCTGATCCAGGGTCTTTGTTTCCATTCATATCAGCATTCCAAGTCTATATTTCACTGAAAATACATTGGAACTCACGCATTTCGTTTTTTGGGGCTAGGTACATATTGAAGGTTAGCAAATGCTTTCTTTACTTCTGGCGTGTGCAAGGTGCTTAACTTACCCATGTAAGCGTCCTGGTTCATCTCCTGAGAAGGATCTAGCAAAAATTAGTAAGTGCCTGCTGAAGATCTAACTTATTCAGCTCGTGTACTCACGCATGTTTAAGTAGATCTCTGAATCATGGTCTAGAATTGAAAAGAGTCAACTCTTGTTATAAATCCTGTGCTGGACAATAATAGTACTGACGCATTTTCCCTTCAGGATGCATGTGCATGCTCTCTGATGTATCTGTATGTTTTTGGTATTGGTGTAAGCCAGTATCAAATCACCATTATAAAGAGAAGCAGTTCAGTAGCTGGAAAATTAAGAGATTTTAACTTTGGGAATGTATCGAACTTACGCATATGTTCTTCATGATGCATGCCGGCCCAATCGGCATCAAGGGTAATTACGGATTCTGTTCCAATCCAATCCAGATATCCGATACTTTTGAACATGGCTTCACAGTGCTTCACGTGTGTCTCTGTATCTGAGCGAGCCTCAACCTGAACGCCTGTAAATTGAGTTCGAAGTGTTTTTCTCCAGTTGAAAGTACAGTGTGCAAGATGCCATGATTGAGTGTTCCAGTAAGATATGCCAGTTTCCGCAAGATTAGCAACTTCCTCTAAGGTATAGGTATCAGTGCCATCGGAATCAGTGTAATAGTACCATTCTCCGTTCGGCCCGGGCCCAGCGTGATCAAATTCATAGGTGAGTTCCTCATCTATACAAGCTGGCTGAAGCCATGCCGAGGCAAGCGAGTCGAACTTACAACCCATAGACATGGCTTCTGGAATAGAATTTCCGCAGGCGCAGGAAACTCTTCCTGGGAGTTTGGCATGGTATAAAGCATTCCAAACGCGAGTTGATACACTAGCAAAACTCCAAAGTAGGAGCCAAGTAATGGTCAGTCTTTTCAACCATATTGAAATGCGAGATCGATGCGAGCGAGCAGAATTCGTCTGAATCTCAACATCAGAGTCTAGAACGGATTCGAAGCTATTACGGCCTCCTCCAAGAAGCTTTTCGCCTTCCATATTGATCAAGTATTTGTTTAATGTTGCTAAAGATATCAGTTCTATTGTCTGAATAAAAGAATTTCAGAGGGGTATACAAATGTATGACTGGATCGAACCTTTTCAATGGTTTCTAGCAATCGTTCAACAATGGATAATAGTTTCGATCCCAAGGGGGGACTGCACTTTCAAGCTTGTTTTAAACTGTAACTCGCATAGTTTGGCAAGCGTATCCTTTTTTAAAAGTTGTGTAGTCCTTTGCATAATCTCCTGAGGTGGTCGTCCACTAGCATTTCTTTGCTCGATTGAAGGCGCAAATTAGATACGACATCCCCACGTACTCAAATCAGCATTCTCAGTTTGAAAGCGGGGTACTTGCAGATATTATCTGTAGCTTACGATGATCAGATTAGCAACGCGTACATCAATCAGAGGTGCATGGATGCTGATAAGTCAGTATCTGGGTCGAAGCGGAAGGCTCTCCCTTTAGTAAGCTGTGATCAAGCCGAAAGCTGTTGAGTTTTCGATTGTGTCGAGTGGGCAGGCAGTGTTAAAAAAATCTGATTAGAATTAATTTCTTCATCAATAAACAGGAAAGTCATAGAAATGCTCACATGCCCAGTACAAGGTATGCACGTCGGACTTTGAGTTTTGCTTACTCTTATATCCGTTACATGCTATCTTGAGATTATACTTACGATGTAAGTCTCAGGCGCTAGTCATGCAGGTGAGACTCACCAAAGACAGGCTAGAGGGGAGAAGGCAGGAAAGAGGGGGCATAGCGCATATCCAAACTGCATATAAAGGTTTTGTGACATTGTTGGGAAGCAAATGTGGCTCCCGGACAGAATTCTCATATCTGTACCAGAACACATACGATGGCTGCAGCAACCAACCCCCCTAAAACGAATGGAAGCACTGGCTATAAGGAGATATTTACAGGCCCCAAAGGCTTCGATTGGAAGTTAGAACTAGAGGGCTCCGAAGGTCACCCAAAAGCTTCTGTGAATCAGCCCTTTTGCTTGGTTTTCTCCCTAGATGCTGATTCAGTATATTTAGCATCCGAATTACCTTCCAACATGGGATCCCAATCAAAAATATCCTCCCCTCCAACCATTTCTCCACAAAGAACATGCGCTTGATGCAGATTCTTCTTTTCCAGATCTTATCCCGGAATCAGCAAGCTTAGAGCACTTGACTCCAACTATTGGATCCGTCGTTTGTGGCATTCAGTTGAGTAGCTTGAACAACACCGGAAAAGATCAACTAGCGCTGCTCTGTGCGCAACGAAAAGTTTTGGCTTTCCGTGACCAGGATTTTGCAGATATTCCAATCCAAGACGCACTTGACTTTGGTGCTTACTTCGGACGCCACCACATCATGCCTATCAGTGGAACCCCGAAAGGGGCTCCTGAAAGTAAACACCAACTTCTGACAAATTGTCATTCACAGGCTAATTCCAATTAAGTTCATATTGTCCATCGAGGAGCAGGTGACACAGACGTCCAGAAACTCCTAGCCAATCGCACCGGCAGTGTTACTTGGCACAGCGATGTAACTTACGAGGAGCAACCTCCTGGCACCACTATCATGTATCTTCTTGACGGTCCAAATGTAGGGGGAGATACAATATTTTCCAATAATGCCGAAGCATACAATCGACTAAGCCCTGCATTTCAACGACGTCTGCATGGCCTTCGCGCTGTTCACTCGGCAGTGGAGCAAGTTGAGTCTAGCAGGTCCATGGGGGGCATCGTCAGAAGAGAACCTGTGATCAGTGAGCATCCAGTCGTCAGAACCCATCCTGTGACAGGAGAGAAAGCACTATTCGTCAGTCCTCAATGTAGGAATATTGTCCCTAGGAACACATTTAAAACCACTAATTGTCCATAGATACGCGATCCATAGTAGGGTTTAAAAAAGAAGAAAGTGATATGCTTCTCAAGTAGGTCTAAATTCCCTGCTAGTACTTATTAGCTCATAAGATATACCAGGTTTTTGTACGATCATATTGGATATGGCCTGGACTTCCATGTTCGTGTCAAATGGGAGCATCGGACTGTCGTTGTATTTGATGTAAGATGACCCTTTCCGAATAATTTAGGACCGAATGCTGATCAATAATACTAAGAATCGACTGGTTAACCACTCGGGCTTGCTTGATTGGGCTACCGTACTACCGAGCAGATCAAATGAAGTCTCATACTAACTTTTCTTAGGGCGAACGTCGACATCTTGCTAGGTTAACACCGCAAGCCGAGAGACCTTATGAAACTCCATTCAAAAGTTCCCAAACTAAGAAAGAGCCACGAGAATGAAATGACTAGTATAGTATTGAACAGAATACGTAGCATAACTTTACGTTTACTTAAAACATGTTGAGTTATTATCGACATAGTTAAAAGATGGAAAACGAATATCTCCTGATTTAAATTATAATAATGATAACATGCGTTTACTCTACATAAATATTATAATAGATATAAGAAGTATTACAATGTCTTGCTAATCCTATATGAGATAGACTTGAGGTCTTTTACCGCAAAGTGTGTTAAACTTTACTAACAAAAACTCTAACCTGTAGTATTGAAGATTGTTCTAATGCAAAGCGGACAGATCATCTATGAAAACCGTCTTACGGGGATAGGATGTTTAAGCAAATCATTATGTTTATTTTTCCACATTTATGTTAAACAGGAAGTTACCATTCTTAAAGTAATTAAAGTACAGTTTCAATTCGTTTGAAGCTCCCACGCAAGTTATACAGTTATAGCAGTAAAGTGATATTGTAGCGATAGCTACGCATGCAATTAAATTGATATGCTAATAAAGGTCACCAGGATGTGGTAAGTGCTGCACCTAAAAGATTGTACTTGGTGCCAGGGAATTTGAACATAATCGACAGTAGGATCAATGCTTGGTAAGTATAGCTTGGCTCTTTATAAGCAAGATCAAGGGTCATCTCCAGAGGCGTGTAATTAGCGCTTATCATGTAGCATCTACTCCGTATGTTGCCTATGTTCTCGGCATTTAGCAGAATCTCCACTGATCATGAGCATCTTACCCTTTAGTGTGCTGTACCTTTGTACGGATCTGGCAAGCTAACTAAGGACCAAATTAAGGAAATGTACTGCTAAGACGCACTGTAACATCAATGTTCACTTACTTTATCAGGCGCCGAATAACCCGGGCCAATTGTGAAATCGAAAAGTGCTCGTCTCGAATGATATCCAACCAACCCTGTGCCATGTCTGGGATAGGAGAGTGGTGATGTTGCCCATCAGTGCCAGGGGAGCTGGTGGGGGCGGGGAAAATGCAAGACAGTTACATCCTCTAGCGAGCCGTGTGACGTCTTGGAAACTCATAGAGCAGGTTACGACGGGGCTCTTTCTACTTGTCACATAGTACATATCTCTTAGTCATGTCTGTGGCAACGCCTGCTTTGTTATTGGGTGGTTCAATTGTTGTATTCTCGACCATCTCTCGTACATATCACATAGCATGCGAATGAGTCACATTATTTGAAGTGGAACAACGATTGGTATCGACCATCTCTCATGCTCGAGAAACAAGCTAGCTATGAACATTTTATGCCAAGCAGCTGATAACGAAAATCCAACACTCACTATGGATCCCGAGGAAACTCAGCCAGTGAGTGCGACGAAACCATCAGAATCATACAAAGATATCAAAAGTCTCTCGACAAAATTAAAAATATGGTGTTATAAACTTCGAACCAATAACTCAGACACTCGACCGCCACCAGATGGAGGTTGTGCGGCCTGGTTCCAGTGTGGTCTGTGTCATCTCGCTATCTTCAACACTTGGGGCTATATCAATAGCTATGGTATATTTCAAACATACTATAGCACCACATTAGGACTACCACCTGCAACAATATCATGGATTGGTAGTCTTCAGATATTTTTGCTCTTCTTCATTGGCACTTGGTCCGGCCGGGCTACCGACGCTGGTAAGTTTGAATGTCTACGAGTGCCGGTTTGTTCTCCATGATGTCATAATAAGAATTCAGAAACAGAGCTCTCCTATTCCTAAATTTGTTATACTGATTTGATAACGTCATGTACAGGATTCTTTCGACCTGTATTCATCGTCGGATGTGTAATGCAGCTACTCGGTGTTTTCACAGTCTCCTTTGCAACGTCGTACTGGCAAATTATCTTATCACAGGGGATTTGTACAGGAATTGGAAATGGACTTGTCTTTTGTCCTTCATTCACAACACTGTCGGGGTACTTCTCCCGAAATCGAGCTCTGGCAATTGGTATTGCTGCATCTGGAGTAAGTGGTTCCTTTCAACTTAATTAATTCTATCATTGTAAAAACAGTCTGTCATAGACATCTCATTTGAGACTCGTTGATTTAGCTATCTGAGAAGTCAAGAAGACTTCCAGAAGCTCTTTTCTTTTTGGAATTTTGAAAAGATCGACCTACTTATCGATTGCAATAGAGTGCCACGGGTGGCGTTATCATTCCCTCAATTGCGTCGAACCTGCTTCCACGTATTGGATTTGGTTGGACGATGCGAGTGATAGCATTTGTTATGCTCAGCACTGCATGTTTAACAGTTCCTCTATTCAAGTCAAGGTTACCTCCCCGGAAGACTGGTCCAGTCCTGGAGCTCTCCGCATTTAAAGAGACTGCCTACTTGTTGTTCAGTATCAGTATGTTCCTTAGCTTTTGGGGATTATACTTTGCTTTTTATTATGTTGGAGTCTGGGCAAAGCAGAGTCTTGGAGCCAGTAGCAAGTCAACGATCAATATACTAAGCGTTATGAACGGAGTTGGTCTGTTTGGTCGGCTACTACCTGGATTTCTTGCAGATAGATATTTTGGTCCCGTCAATAGCCTTTTGCCATTTGTATTCTTTTCCGCTCTTTGTCTCTACTGTTGGGCAGCCGTGCGCAATATTACTAGCGTTTACGTGTTTGCTGTGTTCTATGGCTTCTTCGCAGCTGGAATCCAAAGCTTGTTTTTGGCAACGCTCGGTAGTTTGACCTCAGACCCAAAAAAAGTGGGTGTAAGAATGGGAATGGTCCTTACAGTTATCAGTATCCCCGCCCTAACAGGTTCGCCACTTGCTGGAGCGTTGATTCAGCGGGCCAGCCAGAGTTATTTATATGCTCAAATGTTCGCCGGATCATCGATGGCTCTAGGATTCTTTTTCCTGGTAGCTGTTCGAATAGCTAGGACCGGCTGGAAGTTTAGTACGAAAGTGTGAAGAGCAACGGGCTTTTTTTGTCGACGTCTAAGAAAAGAGACAGTCTACATGGATCAATAGCACTCTTCACCTGTTTCATTTGACTATTACATAGTATGAAGCATTCCCGAGTCAAGACTGCAGTGAAGACGATGAGACAACTGTCAGAATTGAAGAATTGATGCTCTGTAATCAATGATAGCGCATACTAAAATAAATTTGGGATTGATTTCATATTATGGGTTTATGTATCTTGATATTCTCTTGTTCTATTAGGAACTGTCAATGATGAGTATTTTCCATAAAAAGATTTAATCTTGTCAGAATATCGATCGTATCCGTGATTACATGACCATTTCAGGGGTATAATAGGCCACATCTCAGTAGTGTAACTTTACTAGTCATCACCAACTAATACAGTGATTTACCCTCCACTGATTACACCTAATCGAGCTTCCTGAATTCTAACAAATCTGAAGTAATTTCTGTCTATGTTTGGTGGCCAGTTTTAATTGAAATCAAGTCTAGCATTCAGAAATATCTTCATGGGAGAAGAGAATTGATACATTGCTAAAACAAATCGATTTCTCTTTTCCTGTGATTGGTGTTAGTATTATTCAGCAAATCCATGAAGTCACATCTTGTGCTGTGATTATTGGACGGCAGTGTGTAACGTCTCCGATCATTGCTGCATTTAAAGAAACTCTAACAGTATACAGAATCTTCAATATCGATAAGTAGCATGTGAAACTTAGCTATGGAATATGTGGAATACTCTTTCCGAGTAATCAGCATCCAGAAATCAACATTGCTCCTTTGGTACCTAGTTATTTTGGTAAGTTAATAGCTCAATTCACCTATAATGATGTAAAGTCTTTCGTGAACGACAGCATGAACTGTATCATGAGACAGCTACCTTCCTGGCCGAGTGCGATAGACGTAGGTTTTCACTATTCACCACAACAGAAGTTACGACAGGCCTTCCACCAAAGGCTTCTAACCTTTGGCCGACGTCAATTACGTCAATTAAAAATTCCGTATGCTGCAACTATGCATGCCCTAAAGCATTGAAGTGGCAGCAATATTAACCTGTGGGTAGGCCTTTCCTTAACGATACCAAAGTAAACGCGCCCAGGAACAGCTCCTCCAACATGGTCATACCAAAAAGAGTCCTTCACATTGGAGATTAAGCCAGAGTCTCAATTTTGAGCGATTCGAGTACTGAAAACAGATAACATTAAAAGAGCTAAATTTACATCACTGGCTAGCGAGCTGACAAATGTTAATTCTTAAGATCTATTTCTGCTGATATACGATGTATTTTTAGAGGGACAAAATGTAAGTGGAAGATATAAATGAGGAGAGAGACACACCGGCATTGAACAAAACTATGGCTATGAGTATTGAGCATCACGGAACGACAGAAAAACTCTTGTTATCAAAGACAGCAAGACACTTTAAGATATCCTCAACATGCATGGGGTCGTGATCAACACCTGGTTCATGGCAATAATCTTATGTAGATAAGGACAAAAACTAAACGGAATAGGAGAAGGTTGTGAAGTTGCGGAACGAGTAGTCAGAATTTTAGATAATATTGAGACTGACTGCGAAAGTCTAACTTGCTTCACAACCCAGCTCGACTGAATTTTTCACACAGTTCTGAACCAATTTGTTTTATTGAGTGGAGATACTTTTAAAATCAACAATTTGTAGTATTGGACTATACGACACTTATCCTTGTTCCTCTGTTCGTGTCTACTTACGTGAGAACCGTCGAGTTCCTGTACATTATATTTAATAATTGCCATATTTGGATTCGGATATTTGGTCTCTAATCCACTGTTTACATAACGCCTATCGTAGACTCCAAACCTCTGCTAACATCTTCCTCGTCCGGTACAATAACACTCTGCCATGCGTAGCAAGCAAGCTGAGTACGAAAATGCATAATAATCCTCCGATCCAGTGGGACTAGAAAATTATACGCGTATAACCTCTCAGGAGACCAGATTGCAAAGCTAAGTATGCCTCCCACTTCATACCTCTAGGGGGCCAACATTCACCGAAAATATGATGGACGGATGTTCTCGTGTAGAATATATCAGCGGTTGAACAAATGGAAGGTGCCTCCAGTCTCCGCTCTGGCATCGGAATAGGCCAATCTCGCTTCACCTGGAAAAGTGCTGCTATCTGCGTAGGCCAAGGTTCCCCGTGTACTTTCTCGCGGTATGCTGTAATAGAGAGCATCTCCTGGAACTTGGGTGGGCTCGTTGTCACTTCTTCGTATGGTATGCAGTGTGCTTCAGCACCATAGAACTCCATGAAGCATCATCGACGCTGTATCTCTTTGCTATCATTTTGCCGCCGGACTAGTAACAAGTTTGTGGCAGCCTTTATCAAGTCAGATATGAGTGGCAGACGCTAGAACGCTCGGGTAACGCGCTGTTCCTCGACCCTAGTGGGTGGTTCAGTATTCATAACTTCAAACCGTAGACATTTCGGTATAAAATGATCGGTGTAATTCTTAAGACAGTATTTGTAATTATTATCAACAAGCATGCCTGGTCTAAGAGGTTTGATTCTACCCGGAGGATAAAAATTAACGCAGTCAAATGAAAGCCAAGCTACTGAACAATTTGTTACTGATATGCTGCATATCACTGCCGGCGTCGTATCCTTGGGTAAGTGCTAGGTCAGCTATTGTTCTCAAAATTAAAGTAAACGGAAATGATGTTTCGGGTGCACATATCAGAATAAAACGAGAAGCTCTACTTACTTAAAGCTGAATAAGTTGTATGGTTAAAACACACTGGATCCGCAACACCCTACTTGTTAGCAGCATTGCACATTCTACTCTTAGCAAATCGATTGTTGTATTGGAGATTGATCGCGTAAAGGCTAGCGGAAGTAGTGTTAACAATATGCTTTGAGCTATCTGCTTTACTGGAAGAAGATTCCTCAAGTTAAACAAAGACTAGATTTGTAAAATTAATATTATATTATTATATAACTCCGACTCTCCTAAAAATTTGCTAATTTAGTTATAATCTTCTTTGTAAATTTCACCATAGCATCCTTTCGATCGTTATACTAAAGTCTAAAAATAGAATCTTGTTAGACTCTATTTGTTGTTAATTTTCAAAGGTGAAGCACCGGAGCTGTAAGGAAGCATCATTGGTCGGCAGGATTATTTAACCTCCCGAAAGCCTCTCTATTATTAATATTCAGTTCACATCAAATTTCTATACAAGGCATACTACGACCAGAAGTGTAAGAAATATTGATAGAGAGTTATATATATTAAGATATTGCGATTGTACTTGGAACCAGAAATTCATCACCATTCGCTTTCTCTGGATATCTGTCCACTCTTTCTTTCTCTTTCTAACTTTGCGGCGACATATTCCCAAACCGGAAACAGCACAATTGGTTTGTCGGTTTCATCTGTGCTATTAGGAGCAATATTTGACCCACCTTCAGAGCTCTCATACACTTACCATCGAAGACAAGAAGTTGTTCATTATGATTTAATTGGAAGTAGTAATTTCTTCGGTATGATCCACGATGACTACTGAATCCGGAAGATTAACGTTTATATTGTATCCTTGATTGCTACCCCAAAAAATGAGGTTGATGCTAAGTAGCATTAACTTATATATTAATACTACGCTGTCATAGAAGATACCCTACGGCATGCGGTATTTCATTTTTGCGAAATGTCTCGTACATCCCCTGCAAACTCTTGAATTAGGTTTGACCATCGTAATTTAGTGTCGGAAACTTCCTTCGGTACTTCTAGGATCTCCGAGGTCACGTGAATATATACACTCCACTTTCGAAACAATCGCGATGTTTACATCGTCAATGGAAACCAAGGAGTGCTGGAAAATGTCGGAGAAAGTGATAATCAGTTTTGGGTATACCTGCTAACCTCACAAACTAAGCTTACAACAAAAAGGCGGAATTTGCCTCTGCCGGATTACTCTGTCAAGTGTTGCGTGCGTGGCCTTTTGCAACTATGGTCGGGCAATTATGGATCTACCACTCCAGGGATATTACTCGAGCAGCGCGATTATACAGTAGAAAATTTTTCACCTCCTAAGAGCCCCTCTAATTGTTGTTTTTTGATACGATTCTTTGCGTGGTCACCCTAGCTACTGGATGTCTCTAGTAACGCGTGATAAGGAAGCGGCCGTTGGGCTGCCGAGCATACCGTCATCTTGTCTAACTAGTGTTGCACTGATCGCTCGACGATAGGAATGTTAGACACCTTGCCCACTTATCGATCCACTACTACTACACGTATAGTCAGTGTAGTGTGCCCTCAACCCTCACTCCTACCACTCCATCATCCCCGAGCTGGGAGAAGGGCCGAAAATATTTTCTGCTGTGGAGTAAATGGGATCCCCATCCGCAATGCTTGTAATTTCCCGTAATGCTTGAACCTCCCACTTCCCCACGAGAGCCTTCCCCGTTTCCCTCATCATTTTGTCAATATAGATAGGCGGCCTTCCCTCTCTTCCTCCAAAACCACAATCGGACTTTGCCAATCCCGAATGAAATTTTGAAAGGACTCAGCTCTCAAGTCTATAGTGCACCTTTCCTCTAGCAACATCGATCGGTTCAAACCTCTCTACTGCTGAAATGTCGGACAAGCCGAACATCGTTGATGTAGATGACCTAAAAGCTGGGGCAGAGGGCGTTGAGCACGCTCACATTCAACAAGATGTAGACGCTTTAATCGCGCAGATGGAAACAGAGCTTGCAGCTACCAACCCCAAGCGAGGCATATTTGAATTACATTTCAAGAATCCAAAGGTCTTCACTTGGTTCCTAGTTGGCTTTGCATCCATGGGAGGCCTCTTGTCTGGTCTTGACCAATCACTTATCTCTGGAGCCAACCTGTTCTTACCAGAAGACTTAGGCCTGACAAGTTCGCAGAACAGCTTGGTCAATTCTGCCATGCCTCTTGGTGCCGTTTTTGGTTCTTTTCTCATCTCACCCTGCAACGAGTTTTTTGGCCGCAGATGGGCTATCCTTATTGCTTGTATCCTATACACGATTGGAGGAGCTTTATGTGCTGGAGCCATAGACTTTCCTATGCTTATTGTTGCCCGTCTCATTCTCGGAGCTGGTGTCGGACTTGAGGGAGGAACTGTCCCTGTTTATGTGGCTGAGACAGTTGAGCGGAAAATGCGTGGAAACTTGGTCTCGCTCTACCAATTCATGATCGCGTTAGGAGAAGTCCTCGGATACGCAGTTGGAGCAATGTTTGTCAGTGTTCCAGGAAACTGGAGATATATTCTCGGGTCCTCTTTGGTATTCTCAACCATCATGATGATTGGGTAAGTTACGACCCATTCTCTTCACCTTTTTGGTATTGACAAGTCTTAGAACTCTCTTTATTCCGGAAAGTCCTCGTTTTCTGATGCATAAGGGCAACTACCTCGCCGCTTTTGCGGTGTGGAAGCGTATCCGTGGAGTCGAGACTCGCGAGTCCCGTGTAGAATTCTACGACATGAAAATGCTTCTCGAACTGGAAGAGCTCGAAGTCAGACAAGGCCGCACCCGTCGCTTTCCTTGGATGGAGCTGTTCACTAATAAACGTGCCCGCCGTGCTCTCGTTTACGCCAATATCATGATTTTCCTTGGTCAGTTTACCGGAATCAACGCCGTCATGTACTACATGTCTGTACTTATGTCCCAGATCGGCTTCGATAAGTTCCAGTCAAACTACATGTCTCTCGTTGGTGGCGGGGCTCTCCTTCTCGGCACTATCCCTGCTATCTTCTTTATGGAAACGTGTGGCCGCCGTTTCTGGGCACTGACTATGTTACCTGGTTTCTTTGTTGGCCTGATTCTCGTGGGATGTAGCTACCAAATTGATCCTAACAATAAAGCTGCTGTCCAAGGAGTATATTTCACCGGCTTGATTCTCTACGAGGGCTTTTTCGGTTGCTATGCTTGCCTGACTTGGGTAGTGCCTTCTGAAGTTTACCCAACTTATCTACGCTCCTATGGAATGACAGTTTCTAGCGCCTGGGTATTCTTGTCATCTTTCATTGTCACATATAACTTCACTGGCATGCAGAGGTCGATGTCCAAGATTGGCTTGACTCTTGGTTTTTACGGCGGTATTGCTGTTCTTGGCTGGTTCTACCAGCTGTTTTTCATGCCAGAAACTAAAAACAAGACGCTGGAGGAGATCGATCTCATTTTCGAGAAGCCTACCATAGTCATTGTAAAGGAAAATATGCGAAACAGCGCTCAGACTTGCAGGGATCTGGTCAGGGGCAAATTCAAGAAGGTTGCCACAGAGGTGCAGCATGTAAGATGAAGATAGATCTTCAAATATTTCTGTAGAACAACTTGTATTTTTAGTAGACTTAGAAGTAGAACTAGTAGATAAGAAATAGAGATCATATAAATAAACAGCTGAATAAACTCCGAGTATTGGCTGATGTCTAAAGCTGATAAAGCCTGGTTGTAGGGTTCGCAAGATTAGTTAAATTTACCAAAAAGCCACAACGATCTGAATGCGTCACTCACATGTCATCATGGTTCTTGCTTCCACTGAATGGAGGTTGAGGGAATCCCAAGGTTTCTTTTTCAGCCGCGAGAACCATATTCCACCATTCGGCTCATTGAGATTCGGATTTTAGACGATGCTCTTATTAAATTCCTATATTAGTTATACTCCAATACAAATATCTTGCTGCGCAAAGCGATAAACATAAACACCACCAATGGAAGTTGGGTCACAATGTGATCCTGGTATAGTAGTACTCTGGTCTATAGGGTGGTGTTGCCCCACCAAGGAGACGGCAGCCTTTGCGATTCAATCAATAATACTCTCTTAAGTAAATGTAGAAAATTTAACTCATTCCACAATCTCAATTAGCTCATTGTCCCGTAAATTGCTACTTTGCTAGCTACACGAGGGATAAGCGCCTGGTCGCAAGTTCTTTGCAGAATTTGGATTTACATCGGAGGTTGGACTCAACTGAAGTACTCTCGTTTCATTCATAATATTCATATTAGTGGGAATACCTTTGACTGGATGAGTTTATTTCTCCTTCAGCATACACTATATGCATGGTATCTGTCATATTGTATTCTCCGGTATCCGTTCCAATTGACTGATCAGATGGCCACGAGTCAGGGAAATAGGAAATGAATCCACGAATTTGAGGGAATGTATAATCTGGATATGAATACGTTCGGACCAACAAGTTGAAGCTTTCTTGTCGGTTGAAGATTTTTCGATATTCCTGAGATCCATTAGCCAATTGCCGTAACGATCTATACCAGAATCTTCCAGTAATTCGTTCGTTCTTTAAGTCAAGCCATCTCGGCCCAATTTACTGCCCAAACAGATGATATCAACTAATTGTTTTCAATCAGATATAAAGTCTCGCGAATCTGATTATATACCTTGAGGATAGGATCATGAATCTCAGACTAAAAGCAAATATCTTCTGAGCTGAATATTGAAATATTAAGCGGATATAAAACAGGAAACGGGTTTGGTGAAGCATTTTAGGGGCATAAGGAATGGTAGAGGCTGTCTTGGCAGTATTTGAAAAGGACTACAGTGATAGCTTGAACAAATGTTAGACCATGTTGTTTTCCAAATGTCTTTTACTAACCTGATGTAACATATATCCTCTGCATATTTCATCAGCGCGAGCTTTTTAAAATTATGAAACCCAAAAATTATATGGAAATGAAGAGCAAAGATCAACCGAGACACTATTGTGGCAATTGTGCCGCTATCTCCTGAACTCCATCTGGTCGAATATATTTATTAACCTACCTATGTATTTAGATTATTTCCTTTGTCATGTATTTACCCTACCAAAAACAGCTGGCTGATGTCTAGACTACGCGCCACCACATATCTCGTAACGTTCTCTGCATATAAAATACATACTGGTAGAGGCCAATTCATCGTAAAATGTTTTGGTGGAGTAAGTCAAAGAAGCATGGTACAATAAAACAAAACCTCAGGAACTATCAAGAAATCAAACGTTTATGGAAATTACTTCATTTTACAATCGTACCGCCATTGAGAAAGAGGGATGATACCTGGCATCGCTCATGATACTCATAATATGTGGGTGTTTAGCTCGAGCATCTTAGAATGACCGCATCTTTACGAATGGCATTCTCTCTTGAAGCAAAATTATCTTCTAGTTGTCAGCACAATTAGACTTAGTAGAAAAACCACCTGACTTAGCAGTTAAAAAAACTTAGTGAGACTAATATAGAAACATAAATTCATCCCACTGTAAATTCCAAGAGAATATGGCACACATTTACAGGGAACTAGAGGGCAGAGTGAATGTTTGTATCTCGAGGACATAGCTAGGGAAGGATCGTTGTGCCTAAAAGATACCCTATGTAGTACGTACTATTGTGTTGAGACTAGCTTAGAATAAATTTGCCACCAGTTTTCCTCTCATGCCGTCATGGGAACTAATTAGAATTGACGTGCTCAGTTCAAAGCTTTAAAATTATCTTCTTTCATAATATCAACAGCCCTATCAGCTACTGCATATACCGTGGTCTGAATGTTGCCTCTAAAAATAAGAGGCATCACGCTAGAGTCAACAATCCGGAGGTTTGTTGTCCCATAGACCCGTAGTCGCTCATCAACTACCACCCACTTGCCCTTGGCAACATAGAACAGGAACACGATGGGTGGTGATTGTTGGAAATGACGGTACTTCTCGCATATTCCTTCGCACTCTCTAGATCGCCATTGAATCGTGCTGTTTCGTGATTACGGCGGCCTCACTGGAATATCTAAATACAATAAAGAAAGCTGTCAATTGCCTTAGTTCTAGGTTATATAATGTTATATATGACCCTTAGCAAAGAAAAGGAGACTCTGACAATGCCTGAGGCTTCCAGAGTTCGAGTTCTATAACATATATTGTTGACTATGTGACTTTTGATCATTTCTTATATTCTAAACTATATAAATAGTAGCATTTTATAGTCAACTATCTACTCTTACTTTACAGGGTGTCAGCATTCTACTCTCAACCCTCTTTTATATTAGAGTTGACAGATAGGGTGCGCTGTCTATATAAATAAGGTTATTTAAGCCTAAGTAGGTCTAAATACAGATGGTTGACTGGTCTCGCTTAGTAGTTAGACTCAAACTCTAACCCTAATCTAAGCCTAGACCAGGTTAATATCTAAAAGGATAGGCCTAGAGATTGCTGTTGTGGCTTTCAGCTTTAGAAATTGCTAGACTGAAAACAGCAAGCTGAATACATAATTGGCACGTTCTGCTTGTTTAGTCTTATAGTACCTGACATCCTAACTTTTACTTATAAACGGAACATCTGCACTTTTGTTCCTTGTTCCAATTACTTTGTAACTACCAAAGACGTTCAGGAGGTAGCCTAGTTGACTACGTACTTATTGACATGTTTAATACTTCTCCCTACCTTACCGTTCTAGTGTTTTCGTGTCTTTTTATATTTAATAAGTACATTAAAGTTGCAAATGGTCAACCACTTGCAGAGAGCAGCCAGGTCTGGGCGGTCCTTGCAGAACGTGCTCTGCGTACAGAGCAATTACTAGCTGGACCTATTAATAATAACGATCTAAAAGTTGCCACAGAAGGTATTTACGCCAATTACCTACGATATATCAACGACCTTGGTCTTACTCTCTCAAAGGAGAACTTTAAATCAAAACTTGAAGAAACGAAAGAGAGATTACCGGTCTTGCAGGAATACTGCACCACAGCCCAGCTCAATGAATGGGAGTCTTACTCTATGAGTGCGCTTGATTCTGGTATTTCTTTGTTTGTTGATACCTATTGTGGAATCCCCTGCCACAATGAGCACACTCTTTGGACAACTGCCATGGATCCAACATCTTGCGTAGACGAAGCAACCGCACTTTATCAAGCTTACGACTGCTCGGCCGATCCGCGCCTGGCATTTAGTACAACTCGATTTTTGGCAAACTTCTCAGGCGCCATCCCTTCAGCTACATCTTTTGCCAGGGATGATCTTACTATTGATTCATTCGCTGGCAAGAATGGGGATCTGAGCGAGGGAATACATTTAGGACCGGACGGATTAGATGTTGTTGATAGTATACCAGCAAACCCACCTGACCTTGAATTTATCCCATTTCCAGAAGGAGATTTGTCCTTTGGTAGCATAAATAGAGGCCCACAGATACCTCTGCATTTGGGCAATACTCTGCCAACCTCATCCTTCCCTCCGCGCTCTGTTAAAGAAAAAGTCTCGCAAAAAGTCGCCAAATGTCAAAAGGCGGCGAAAATGGCTCTCATTTCGACCTTTGCACCCAATGACGACTTGGTAAAGATTAATGACCATTTTGATCCAGCTTGGATATCAACAACAGAATCTCCAGCCCCGGAAGGGGCAATCTTAAAGGATATAGTCGACGGGAGCCGCTGCATGATAAGCGAGGGAGATGGCTCATCTGGTCGTCTACAGAAGCTACATATGGCTTATGAAAAGAGCCGAGATCAGCAATTTTTACATTACTTCGGCAACTATCACATCTGGGATCTTTCGGTCTTTGAGAATGAAAATGATAATGATGATAATAATGATTCGGTTGACTTCGGCTATGACGAAGCCATGGTCAAACAGATCAAATCAAGTGCTGATAGATTTTTCCTGGATATTATTAATAGTTATGACCCCCTCTTTGGTATCCGCCCTTGCGTCGATGTACCTGACGAGTGGGAAAATACGGGCTTCCCAATTATATCAAAGTCACCTGAAGTCGAGGACCCGAAGAAAATAATCACGTTCGACGATCTCACAGCCACCGACAACCCCTTCAAAGCTTTTAATAGATTTCTTGGATCTTTCTTCGACTCTTTCACTTGGACGGATTCATTGGGCACGGGCGACGAGGCCCATCCTCCACTCTGGGATAACATGCTAAAAGATCAAATCTCAGGCCCTGAACTCGCAGCTTATGTGGATAATTTGAAAGCTCGAAGTCCAGAGGGCTATGCCGCCTTTATCAGATTTCTGGAATTAAACGAGCAGCACCTCTTGATAGAATTTCTTGCCGATGTAGCAGGCGGCTTCGCCAGCCATGGTATCGTTTCAGCGAGCAAATGGACCGCAGCAAAATCGCTGTCTGTCCTATCAAAAGTCGAGTTTGGGATCTACTCGAGCATCTCTTCTTCATACATTCAAACAAAGCTAGGCGGGTCATTTGGGGGGAAGATGGCAAATATAGTGATATTCTGGAAACCAGGGACGAGCATCACATTTGGAGTCTCAGAATTAACATTCAGAGATGCAGGTCGACTCACATCCCATTTCAGTGATCATGGAAAGGAGTGGGCGACTGACGTGATTCGAAACGAGGCGGAGTATCTTGCTCGAGCACAAGCATTCGTAAAATCAGCAAGTCACGACAACATGATTACGCATGTCTCTAGGGGAGGATACCTTTATAAGTATGATCAGCCATTAAATGAATTTGCAATTGTTACGCCAGCAGGATTTATTATGACATATTATAGGCCAAAGGGAACGCCAAAGGAAGCTCTTGAGTCTATATTAGCAATAATCAGAGGACGTCTTTAGTAATCTGATTTTAAATAAGTAATTATTTTCAGAATAGTATTTTAATACTCTAATTTTAATATCATTGAAAATGTACTTATGAAAAGAAACCAGCTTATTATATTCTGTCAAAATGTCCTGTTTTCAGAAGGAAATAGGAAAGGGATAATTATCAGTAGTAGATTACCTAAGGCAAGGACGACAAGAGGATCTCTTGTTTCACAAGTCACCTTGCAAGACTTGAATAGCTGAACTGATTTATTCACGCCATTTGAAAATTTCGTCATGTAAACTAAATACAGAAAGGCGCGACAACATAAATTAACTACGTGGCTTCCCCAATGTAACCATCCTATCATGCTATTAAATCACGATCTTTTTTTTCTTAGCTATAAGGATCATTTACTACTGAGTACTGTGTCCAACTACCAAATTCAATAATCATGCATATGGATTAAATGACCCAGCAAGTCCACCAGCTGCTGACTCAAGATTCCAGTTGAAGCTTCCATCATCTCTGATCGCCATACTAGTGTCACCAAAGTTTGCGGCGGCAAGCTTATTCCTCAGCCCGTCATTAGGGAATCTATCCCAGGCGATCAAGTTTCCGTAGTGCCAAGTACCCCGAGCACTTTCGGGGTTTTCAAAATCACCCCCTGTATCGGCTTTCTGGAACGCGTGAGTTCTACCTCCGTCCTTATGATAAACAACTTTAGGATGCGTACCCTCAAACTGCATCTCAGACGGCCAGTGCTGTTTATACTTGCCATGCTCAGAGGTAGCTACAAACGTGATATTTCGGTCTTGGAGAAATACGACAATGTGCTCGCAGTCATGGCGAAGACTTGAACGGTCGACTTCGAAATAGTAGTCATACGTAGTAGGCGCACCACCCGGTGTTGCATTTGTTATGCAAATACACAGTGGTTTGGCCAAAACGTCCAGAAGTGCGGCAGTCGGAGCGGGGATTGGTTCTAGGTTGCCCTTGTTAATGATTCCAGAGTCATCGATTGCTGCGACACTGTAACAATTGTCCTTGTCATAATCAAGGGCGGGCTGCCACTTGGTTTGCTCGGTGTTTACATTTGCGGGAAGCTTGTTGAGCACCGAGCGAGATAACAGTAGGTTATCGGCGAATCAAGGCCGCAAAGATAAAAAGATGAGAACCTCAAAATAAATTTGATATTTAAGAAAACTGGATAAGCCGTATTTATATACTTCTTCTTCTTCTAATATCTAAAAATAAAATATCGCGTTGTATATCTTATATTAGATTTATATAACTATACCAATTAAACACTATAAAGATTGTATGTCAAGAGAAACACTGATTAGCACTTATTGGTTAGCTAAACAAAAGCTTGACACTGATTTTTTTCTAATTCCTAACTTGTGAATGTATTAGAAATATTATAGCAACGCTTTTACTCCTGGGCTACCAGAAGTCAACATGATAGATATCAGTTATTAATAAATTGCTCTAGTTGTTCTCTATTGTGACGTTGTAGTCTTGTAGTATATAGTAATTAAACTAGTATTATACTAGCTGAGACCACTAATAAGCAGTATCAGCTGCCGAATATTAAAAATGAATATTGTAAGGCGAGTTCAAATAGACTAGGATCGGGGACTGTACAAACTATGACTTGAATTCAAGATACGATTCTGCGTATGTTCTCAATTACATCATATTCAATCTTGTTCAACAACCAACTTGTTAGAAAATCTGCCCCTCTAAGCTGAAAATAACTTCCTTGCGTATTTAGTAATAGAAGGTGGGACTTCGCCATCTTATATCTCACAAGATCAAAAACAGACCTCAAGATATATACCCTATCATCCCTCAAGATTTTTATGTGTAGAAGTCAAAAGTTTAAGTAATTAGAATTTGTCAAGAACCTTCTGAACTAACCACCTGGTCTTTCTAAGTATGAACAATTAATCATTTTCGACATTCAAACAAGCTTTCCATCCTCTCAGAGATGCTAAGCTTCGTAGAGAATAATAAAAAGCGATGCCTACAGAAGCAATGTATAAGTTTTATTGTTCAGATAAGGTGCAACAAGAATTTTACTTTGAAAGGATCCCCAAAAGGTGGAGAAGGCCTTCCCTAATTTCAATTATCAGATTTTGCAGTTGTACAAAGCTTTGGATGTCTTTGGCTTTCTTGAAGAATTCTAATCTATGAACGTGAATTGATATCAGCCAAATTTTTGTTGTCGTGCTTGCTTACAAACTCCTAGTGGCTAACTCTATACCACTACATAGCTATGTTTAAACAACCGGGCATTTATGCCAAGTTCTTGAATTGAACTTTTATGAACAGTTCGCTGTTTAAACCACAGAGTGGCTAGATCAAACTTACTACATTCACTTTTATTAAGATGCTACAATAGAATCATGAATTTTTTGAAGAGCAGAGTCACCATGCCAAGCTTTTTATGTCCATTTTCATCAGAATTCAACAGTCAAGCAGAAAGAACAGCTGTGCCAAGTGCTTTTTGTCCATTTTCAGCAGAATCTCACCCAGTCAGACTGTGCGGCTGGGGAAATCTCCTTGCTTTTCACTTTTCCACATGGTATTCTCGAGCCATTCTTGGAGGTATAATGTAGCTCTAATTCTAGTATTTTCATTCTCACTACCAGCAAGCTTGATACATCTTCTGTTCAAAGCTTTCCAGTCCTTAATTCTGTACCATATGACAATGACGGTCCCATCGAGCTTTCTCGCTCTTGTAGCGCTCTCCTTCTCCTTCGTTACTGTTACAACCGCAGCTCCCTTAGCTACTGCTGGAGATTTCAACACCCTTACGACAAACGAAACTACTAGCGAAGCTCTTCTGTTAATCTATGCCACGCTAAACTGATTTTTCTATCTCCTTTAGTTGTAAAACTACTATCTTAAACCAATCCTAGATCTCACGGAATCATGCCATGACGTCCACCAACCTTGCATCAATCATTTTGTAATCCGAGAATTACACTAAGATAGTTCAGCAACAGATCACTGTCTGCATATAGATCCTGTTGAGCCCAGATCGACTGGAATGTAGATTTCAAGGTTCTCATGATTTTAAGCCGAGTGCTCCTTTCGGCTCTGTCAAGTATATTTATAATAGCAGTTCTTAGCTCGTCCGTTTGTGCCTCACAGGCTAAGATGGATACCGGAAAAAAGTGACCACAAGCATGCGCCGGAAGAGGTCCCACAAATATTCGGCTTATTAGTGATTCCAACTTAGAAACCTGCTTCCACGAAATCTGTGAGGCACGTATAAAACTAACACGTGTTGCCATCTGGTACACTTGAATCGCAACTGCATCATCAGTACCGAACGTTGTAGAGACTGGCATTATAGGCATATCTCCAATCTTTTCAACAAGAGTATTGAGACGATTTTGGTGTTCTTCATCACGACTCAAAAGACCCCCAAGGACTGTCAATTTGTCATGTATGTTTGACAGTAGGGTTATAGTTACGAAAGTAGGATTCGGGACTGGTGGCGCCTAGTTACGAGTATTAGCTAATAATAATTATGAAACTGATTTGTATAGGTTGTAAACATACTGGTCTTTGTCTTATTAGAGACGAATACGGAAGAGCACGCTGGCCTGGATAATTCACATATGGAGCCACCAAGTTCGGCAATTTACCATTTTTGTAATGTATAGCGAAACGAGAAAGTAAGTTATGGTAGCAGAGCCAATCAATCAGGTGCTGCATATCACTCTCGCGTGACTGATCTTTGAAGGGAGAGGCTTCGATGACGTTTAGGGCACCCCAAATGTAGCATAGCCACTCGCCTAAACTTTCCGATGGGGTCAAGAGCTACAATATAGGCTTAGCCTAACTACCGGCTTTAATAGATAGTTATCTGCTACTTACCTCAAAACTGCCAAGAAGCATAGCTGCTGCCACATGTTGAGCAGTTTCGGCTACGCTTAAATGTTCCTTTTTAGCTGAGGCGGATAGAGAATTGAGCGCTAATAATTTGAACTGCATCGCCTGTTGACGGGGCCTATTAAGGTGGAGCGAAGTGAAGGCAAGAAGTGCATAGAAAATAGCGAGGCTTGTGACTGTGCCATCTGCCTTCGCCATACGTAAAAGTATATCTCGAAGCCGCGAAGGGTTCAGCCCAAATGTAACTAAGGAGAGGTAGGCAGAATGATAGACTATTGCGTTTATCCAAGGTGAGCTAAGGGGCTAATAATTTGATCTAGATTATGGTGTTCGTATCAGCTTACAATGATTAATTATGTCCATGTGGTTCTTGTCAAGCTCAGGGTGTAAACGCAGCTCTGGGCACTGAATTTCCAAACCTGGTTCCATTTGTATCGATGACTGAATATACGATTCTACATTCTCCCAGGTTGTGTTAATAAAAAAGGGGCTCACAAGTGGCTTCGCACTCGTTGTCGCTGGCAGTACATTCGCTGTAATCCCCCGTCTCTTGTCATTATATCTCGGCCACGATAAGCGCAACTCATACCCCTGACATTCTTGCCCTCTGTGAGAACATTTCTGGCAAGTTGGCTGGCCCCTATCGCATTGAACTTTCCGAGCTGAGGGAAGAAGTTAGATTCAATAGGCTGAGGTAAGCGATTTTCTTTGACATGATTACCGACCTGTACACGTCCAACACCCTTTTCGAGCCTTCATTATGATTGTGAGGTTAGACATAGTTTTGTTGACTGTAATCCCACATATATTTATATAATGAACTTGGTAATCATTTACTGTTGCATCCTGACATCAAGCACAACGATAATGTTGCGGGGTATGAGTTAAACAGACCCACCAGTAGCAAGTTTCCGCGAGATCACTACCCCGATTGGTGGTGGGTGTGGGTCTAACCTCTATCCAGACTGTAAGCTCCAACTCGCTAAAGAAACGAGGGAGCGTCGGAGCATAGGTTTGGATATGTCGTGTCGTATCTACGGTGTGCAACTACTTGAGCAGATAGGATTATGACAACTTACTATGAATCAACACTATGGAAGTGAGGCTATTTATTGGCTGATTTTTGCCAACTCTGGAATTCATAGCTGGCCGTAAAACTCATGTATCTGGAACGGGCATCATACGTCCTCCAAATATTTACACGACCAACACGTGGATATCACAGCCACGAAACATTCATGCTATAAAAACAAGACGGAGATATCAAGCACGATTGTTGTTGATATCTCATGAATTGACTGTCTAGTAATGGAATCCATGTACTAACGTAGACCCACAAATCGTATGTGGCACAAATCAGCCTTAAATAAGTCGTAGCCCTGCATTACTATTGGCTCTGATATAATGCTCGCCCATATCTTAAGATCACAAACACTCGTATGCTGCCATATTAATGAGTTGGTAGACAATCAATAAGACGAGCTTCATCCCGTTGCATAGCCACTTCAAATGATGTGAAAGGTATACCAAACTTAGCCTGCACGTCCTTGGCGTCGGCCGAAGCAGTGCTGATATTCTTTGCGTTGGCCAAAAGCTGCAGGCTTTGTGCAAAGAGAACACCCTTTACCGCATCCATTTCCTCTGGGGTTCGCTTCCTCACTCGTACGTCCCTACCGCTGACCTTGACAAGAATGTCCCGTACATCTTCGATGGTTAGTGCTTCGTTACCAAGATCAATCTCCTGACCACCGAATTTGATAGGATCTTCCAAGGCTGCCGAGGCATATTTTCCAACATCGAATGAATCCGTATGCACCATCATAGTACCTTCATTGTATGCATGGTCTAGTTCTCCTTTCGTTGCAAGCCCGGGGTAATTGTAAGGTGCGCTTGGGAGCAAGTAATCGTGAATCATCCATACCGGCCTCAATATAGTGTATGCTTTGAAACCAGCTTCGCGAACAGCATGCTCGACGTCTCCCTTGGCTGCAAAATACCAGTGCAATCCACACTCTTCCGTCGTGGAATCATCCCAGAACGACTTGTCGTCTGCTCGAAATGTTGTGGATGCAACAATGCGTTCGATTCCAGCTTTCTTGGATGCCTCAATAATAGTCTTGGCTTGTTGTATCTCTAATCCGGGGATTGGAAAGGTATTTAGAAATACCCCCTTACAGCCTTGTGCTGCTTGAAAGATAACATCTGAGTTTGTGCTTTCTCCTTGGAAGACTTTGACACTTGGATGTTTCAGGATCAGCGGAATTTTCTGAGAGTCGCGCACCACCGCATGAACTTTGACTCCTGCTGCAATCAAGTGCGTTATAACCCATTGACTTTGTTGGCCGGTTGCCTGAGTAACAAGATAAGTATTCATCTCAAAGCCTGGTTTTGACTAAGGCGATGCTATATGAAGGAACTTTAAAGCTTATGACTAGAGAGTTCTCAGTATCGTGTTTGTTGTGCTGTGAACTGGAATTTGAATATATAAGGCCTGTCTGGGCATTTATATATACTTGACTCACATTCATGCTTCCCTAGGTTCGTGTACAAAAATAATGACGCTACTCGCCCTTGGTTTCAAATCCAAGCAGTGCAACCGAATTCCACAGTCCAAAGTGTGTGCCCCGGCAGATATAAATGGACGGCCTCGTGAAACGTAATCATGCCACATCAGCAATCAGGTAACATCTTGACAAGGGGAATGGTATCTCAATATAATCAATTGGTTAGGCATAGAAATAAGGTTGTTAATGCATTTGAGAATATATTCCAATGTTGGATCTATGAGGCGTAAAGTAAGCGCTTACCTGAGTTGGTTAACACATTAGTTGACTTTTCCTCGCAGAAAGTTGCAGTTGGTGGGTCTACCAATAAGCGCCAAGTAATGTCGTCTAAACTAATTTGAAGACTTGAAACAACACACAGAGAAACTCCCAGACGACTTTGGGCTCAAGTGGTCTGAGAAGTATCTCGCTTAGATAGTCATACCCTGCGTCTCTTAATAAGAGAACCATTGTTAGGCGTGTCTAGCCCCAAGCACAAGGCAAGCCTATGATGTCTCTGCACGTTACGAGCATGTTGCATGAGGAATATGCGTCCAATTAATTGATTCGTATTCTACGCCGTATCTTAACAGTAGTCAAAAGAGTGGGGAAGTATAATAAGTGCAGCAAACAAGCAATAAGGATCAAATCAAAATTTTACAATGATGAATGCGGTAAAAAGCTTTATGCGACTGTGAAAGGCATAGACTACAGGCGGATGCAGAGGTGATAAAACAAACGCTAAGTAGCTTAGAATTTTACTAAACTCACTAATTTTACCTTCATATCCGCAAACAATCACATTACATTCCACGCAACGCAACGCAAGTCTTTTCAATAATTTAAATCATTGGAGATTAGGGAAATATCACATACAAAGCCGTTCACCACGAGTTACTCCATACGTTTACAGAGCTTTTCGCTAGTAGCCACCCCAAATATGGACAATTCAATTCTTGTAGAACAGCGACAATGGGCGGATGATCCTTATCCGCTAATCAAGACACCAAAATATATTGAAGGAGAGGTAGGAGTTCTCTTAGGGTTATGACCGAATATCATAAAACTAAATCCTTTGTAGATTGGTTACACTAATCCATATATGGAAACTGCGAGTACTATGTGCGTTGCGTAGTTCACAACGCACTTCTCCGTGGCCTCAATAGTATAGTAATCCAAGCACCAAACATTCAGGCTGCGGATTATAAAGATTTCATTGGCTACAGCTTTTGTTGGTACTCTGCTATTCATGATCATCACACTAGCGAGGAAGACCAATTTTTTCCTGAGATTGAAGCGTCCGTTGGCGAGAAGAGTCTACTTGATGGCAATATCCAACAACACAGTAAGCATAATAGCTCTATAGATATATTCCTTACAAAAGATATTTCTCTTTCTGTAGAAGTGGTATCGTCTCAATCGTTTCTACACAAGTTATATTTCTGATCACAAGTGCATCTTACCTTAGCATGCTACCAATTCCTTCCCCACTCAACAAATTAGGTAAAGTGTGAATATATTTGCACCTCAATTTGTATGTGGTTTTTTGGGATAGTTACTGACTTTCGTGAAAACAAGGGTTCTTTCAAGCAGGTTTCGACGAATTCAGTAGCTACCTTGAAGGCTTGGCTGGAAAGGAGTCAACTTTTGATGCTATCCATCTCAACAGCATTATCTCTACATTCGCGACAGCACTTTGCCATCATCTCGCATCAGAGATCCAAAGTCTGCAAGATCTAAGTAAATATGGTGTCAAACTTCAAATAGAAGAACTTTGGAGCAGGGAAGGAAAGCGAACTGTGGTATTTCCCGATTCCCAACCTTTCAAGATTATGCCTACTAATTGCACAAAACTACAATGACAAGGATGAATGCGCTTCCTTTCTTCTTTCTCAATCTAGACATTACGTACGAAAATCATTTGTGGAAAGATTGGCCTCCCATTCCTAGTCCCGCAAAATGGGTCATTACTCATTGTTTCACATTATGGAACCATGGATACTGGAAATTCGCGAGCTGTGATGGAAATGGTATACCCAAGCCTTTATACACGCGAGTTATACATGAGTGATTTGGCATCACGTTGGAAATCTTTGTAAGGGTTGACTGCGAGACTGCGTACATGCAGCATAATCTAAGTATTCATATTAAAAACTGGGGTGACTTCCATGCATAAATAAAAAGCTAAGCTAAGCCTTACCTTTGGGGACTTTTACTGTGTGGATCACCTATAATGGTCTGCTATCATATGGCAGTCAGAACTTCCGAAACAAACCTTATCAACCGATAATTTGACCTAGCTCACGCGCCACACTAAAAATTCTTGTCGGCAGATAAAAAAAAAGAAATGATCTTTTTGAAAGAATTTGTTTTTGTTAAGGCTAGCATTATGTGGCGCTAGATTAGATTTCATATAATTGTAACGTCGTCATACTGACTGTAATATATCGGCAGAATAAATATATTTATAAAAACTGTGCATATATATGTTGATATTCAATCTCAAATTAATATATAACATACAAGCTCAACAATTACCGAGGCGGTATTGTTTAGAATGATATAGCTCTTTTCCCACCGGACGTTTATTGAGCCACCAATTGGCAGTAACGTTCAGTGTTTAGCCATTTCCGTGCGACCTTGACCAATAAGCGGGCAATAAACTGCCATATCTACATTGTGGGGAAGCATAACGTGACGTTTGATCGCTAATGTACCCCAGTCTTGGTCGTCTTGGTTTTACAAGCTTAGCCTGGCCAATCGAAGCTAGGCCTGTTTTCGGGTATTATATTGCATTCTTAACGTCCGTATATTTTAATGGCTAAAGACCGGATGTATTGAAGTCATGCGCAGATCAAAGCCGGTCGTCAAATTGAGACGTACTAAGAATCTCCAACCCTCTTGGCATTAACAACATTACCTGCAGTATAAAGCAGGATGGGATAACCTTCATATCAGATACTAAATCAAGCAGATCTACAACGCGTCTTAATAGATATCATGGTTTCATTCACAGCTATCGTCACTACAGCTCTGGCCCTCATTCCCAGTGCTATCTCTGCACCCAACGGGTTGGGTCAGCTCGACTACAACTCGGTATACAAACGCCAAAATTCTCCATGGCAGTGGTGGACTGAGGGGAGTGGGCAGTTCAGCTGTCAGCAGCAAGGGGGTGGGAAGTACTCTTGTTCATGGAATGGGCAATCTGGCGGCGGCATGGTAGCTGGCACTGGATGGGGATCAGGCCGGAAGTAAGTTGCGCATTCAAGGCCACTCAGCTAGAGGCTACTAATAGCGATACAATATAGGACAGTACGATACCAAGGACAATACAATCCTAAAGGCCCTGGCTATCTCTCATTGTATGGGTGGACCCGCAACCCACTCGTTGAATACTACATTGTCGAATCTTGGGACGTACTTGCTCCTGGTGAGCCCTGGACCCTGCGAGGCAACTTTACTTCGGATGGCGGAAACTACGCCTTTTACACTGCCCAACGTGTAAACAAGCCATCGATTGAGGGCACTAGGACTTTTACCCAATACTTCTCAGTGCGAAGTGAGGCTGAGAAGAAAGTCGGTGCTGTCAGCGGAACAATCAACACCGCTAATCATTTTGACGCTTGGAGCAAAATGGGGTATCGTCTTGGTAATTTCGAGCAGAATATGTTTATGGTTACTGAGGCGTTTGCTAACGGCACTAAATTGCCTAGCGGGACTAGTACTATCACGGTTAGTTGATTAGTTGTCTCAGCAATTGCGTGTTATCTTTGCACACAACGAATAGCACAAACAGTGAGAAGAGACAAGTAGCACAAATTTAAACTAAATGCTTGTCCGCAATGTCTCTGTTCCCCTTGAATAACAACCCCATTGGGATATAGTGTGAATATAAATCAACTATGATTTACAGTGATGTAATCACTGTGATCCGCTCATCTGAGATTGGTGTTTATCCTTGATTTATGGATCGGCTTAGTTATATATTTCTTTAAAGAGATCGCGTTTTCAGGCTAATAATTAATGACCGTGGGGAATAATAGAAGCCGATAATGAATCTCCTATACTGTGAAACCAGACTCGCTTGAAAAGAGTCTTAGAAGCTAGTAAGTAGAAATTCAAACAAGAAACTATTCAGCTCTTCTATAAAAGATCTTTGATATTAGAAAAGGTAGCCGTATGCAATTAACATGAACCGTCAATTTACTTCTCTGATAAAAGAACTCATACGGGAGCGAGGTAATCGGTGAACACTAATATGTGAGTAACTTGGCCGAAATTCAGGCCATTGCTGTTGGAATCTTACCGTTAGTAATTCAGTCTAGAGGGCCTTTATCTTTTTACCAGGCTGAGCTACTAGCGTTAAAGTTACTCAAGCTATACTATACATTATTGGCTTTCCTATACCCAGTCTCTATACTGACATACTTTGCCCAATTTGTCTTTCTTGGCTAATTGTTATTATAGTTAGTTTCTTTTGTAACAAATCGTCAGGGTGCGCCTTTAAAGACAATTTATTTGTTCTTCCTTAAGAATTTGGAACGCTTAAGGCCTAGAAGAATATGATTCCTTTTAAAAGATACTATACAAATCAGACATACTAATGGCTTTAGATGGTGTTAATATCTTTATTATAGGGTTTGATATAGCCATTATTGTTACTGCTAGATCAACGACTGAAAAGGTTGGGTTATAGATCGGACTGTTTAAGACGTAGACAAAGCTATAGTAGTAAACAGCATAAACAATGTGAGCCTAGAAAGTCTGAACTTAGAGCTGAATTAAAGAATTAATCTAGAATTAAGTAACAAATTAATCTTTCTCGGGTCTTTGATTATACTCAGACTGTACAGTTTCTCACATTTGGTCACTGCTAATTATTATTATATTAGTCATCAACAAGTGCCATACCTCACGCTTAATAACACTATATAACTGTTTGTATATTCTGATGGCATGGTCATGTTACCTAGTTATATCACCTATATGACCATTGAGCATATAAACACTCTCTTTTTATATAGTTAATATAATGACCTTTTGATCCCACTGAAAAAAAACAAGTACTACACTAATACAAGCATAGGGTGCTCCGTACTCAAAGTGATCAAACCCAACAATTATACATATGGCGAACCGTTAATAACCTATATAATATATCTATAGTAAAAAATTTACTAAAGTCTATTAATATCTTGGCAATCACTGCTCTAACTGTCACAAATCCAGATCTCAAAGCCACGGTCTTTAAGAAGCGTTTCGCTTCTGGAAGAGAGCCAGGGCTAGGAAAGATCAATCCTGAAACCGATTGTTCCTAAAAGAAGTCTTCTGGTACTGATTGATTTCCATATTACTTAGCTTTATCATATAATCTAGATAATGCGGTCCTGACCCCTAGAACCAAAGGTAGGCTAGACTATATAATAAACCCCGGGATCCCCAAGGTCCCCTAGGTTCTAGACATAAGGGTTCTATATAAATAGATAGTTTCTTTAAATAGTAGCCTTTTGCTTAACTTAAATATCGTATTTAGCTTATATTAAATAATCAAGTTTAATATTTCAAATAATTTTTAATATATTACTATATCTTTTTGAACTATCGTGTAAGTTATCTTTAACAGTTATACTACCAGCGGTGGCTATGGTAGGACCGTTATACTAACCTAAGTTGAGCCTAAAATATGTTAATGAATTAGCTGGATCATGTTTAAGGAATTTCTTTTTTGCTCTTTTTCTAATTAGTTATAGGTCCTGTATCCTTAAGATATAGATGTTATTAGTACCTATTGTTTATTAGTTGCGTGGTCATTTGGCTCTCTTATATAAATTGTCACGGTACCGTCACTATATGGCGTGAGAAGGAGATATCTCTTTGTATTAGGTATATAGTTTAATCCTCAGCTTTTTCTTACACTTTTTTTATATGTCTTATATACATTCCGCACCCATTTCTCCCCCAGTGTTACATAAATACTGACACAGCCGATTTTAATGCCCAATTAAATTGTAAGCTTTTTACCTAAATCATCTGTTATTATACTAGATATTGCTCTGTATGGTTTTCTATGTTGATTTACTGTTTTTTGGTTATACTCGCGTTGCTGCAAGATTGTTTAATGAGATCCTAGGCTTGATTGGGTCAAGGTAACATCTTTCAATATTGTAAAGAATCGGTTAGGAATGTTTATTAGGGAATAATCTATTGCAAGTTTGTTTGAATATTATATGGGCGACAATTTCCAGCCTGTTTTTAATATATGTCGAATTCAGTGGGTTATTTTAACATTGGCAATCATGGGAGTAATGTCACGGTACTGTCACGACGTGACGTGAGTAAGATCTCACTCAGTTTAGATATGTAGTTCAGACTCCAGCTTTTTCCACACTTTATTATGTGCATTACGTGCGTCTCGCACTCATTCCAGTGCAAGTGTTACAAGTAAGAAGTATGGTTATAAGAAGGTAACTGGTATGAATAGCAATAGCTGCAAGTACAGACGTTCCAAAACTTCGACCTTAGCTATAATATAGCAAGCAAATTTTTCTTGTTCACAAGTTTTTGTGACGTTGCCGGAAAACCGGCGGCGAAGTTCCAACAGCGGCACTTTGGTAAATTTGAGACGCTGCCGCCGCCCCAGAGGATCCTGGACTTGAGCCATAATGTTCCTTAAGGAGCTTTTCCCGGTCTGCCCGAAAAATGTCACCCATCTCCTTCCAACTGTTGCCTTGCCCATGCGTGTCAACTTAGCACATGCAATAGCAGTAATTTCGTCGACCGCACGTTGATGGCAATGTGGTCTGGCGTCCGTCTCTTCCCCATTACCCTTCTCCTCCAACAAAGTTCTTATACCCCTCAAGAGTTCCACCCCCTCCTCCAACAGTACCAGCTCATCCGAACCCTTAGCAAAAGGCTGCGATTTGCCCCCGAGAAGAGTACGGAGCCATGCAACCCAAGTCTTCATCTCCCTCCACGTCCCCGCCGGCATCCAATCCCTCATACATATGGCATAAATGCCCCCAATGGCCCAACAGAAAAATGTTGGACCCACCAGACCGCTGAGCGAAAGGCTGGAAACCTCAAATTTCGTGTATCCAGAGGGGGGATCGATGATTGGGGCCATCTTCTCGCTGTTGTTATCCCTGAATGTGTTGTTACTGCTGTGGAAAATCAAGAGGCCGGATAGGAAAGAAAAGATGAAGAAAAGGAAAGAAAGAAAGAAAGAGAAGATGTGAGAACCTGGAGGGTAGAGGGTTTTCTAGAAATGGCAGTCGCCAGTCGCGCTGTCGTGCTTTCTTTCCTTGCTTAATCCACAATCACCTATCTTTTTGGATATATATCAGTTTTGAGTATTATATCTTCAGATTCATTTATTAGATCGCTATATCTTCACTATCCAATTGACTATGAGGAATGGTGTATACAAATGGCATGTTCGCTGTGCTTCAGCTGTGCATACATTGTTTTCGCGAACTTCATCATTTAGTGATTAATCTTGACTCTAATTACTGTAGTCTTTTAGGCGAGGTTTGATTGTACGCTATTTGTTTCAGAAAAAGGCATTGAACTGTCGGCATTGGAAGACAACGATTAAATATGCTGCCTATCAATTT
>Ga0247810_10000633_pt1 | contig 32713 bp, 28 predicted proteins | sample UWRJL119311C1_FD_179918 | JGI IMG/M metagenome (GOLD analysis project Ga0247810, IMG submission 179918) | Plant litter microbial communities from Arlington Agricultural Research Station in Wisconsin, United States - UWRJ-L119-311C-1 | ecosystem: Environmental > Terrestrial > Plant litter >... | reverse complement strand
CCCCGGGATCATGTTCTATCAAGGATCCATATGTCAGGCAGGGTCCAGGCAGTCGGGTAAGATCAGCGATGTCTTTTGTCACCAAGTCATATCCTTGTTTAACTGCCAACAGTATTACTTTGCGATACTCCTGACTATCCTTACAAAAAGCTATGATACTTGGCAGTATCTCAATTCTCAAGTGGTGTCTCCCTTCCCTATGGTGGCTTTATAGATTTGTTTATTTCCAAGCATGAAATTCCATTGAATAGTCTTGTATTTGCCAGCTAAGGCGCAGGTTACCGAGCTGCGCCTTATACAATGTCCTTTTCGATTTACTTTAACCTTTTGTAGCCAAGAGCTATGCAGGAAAGAGGCACGGCCCTCGAGTAGCTATCATTTAGCTCCAATTTATTCCCATCTTCAATCAATAGGTGGACTTCTCGTAAGCTCAAGAACGCAATTATTCAAACGGGGAAGGTCTTGGTAAAGATACCAGGGCTGAGTGGGTGTCCACGTTCCGGAGTCGAGTCTATTTGTAGTTCGAGCTTTGTACATGATTCCCAGCTAGATAGAGGATTTGTCGAGTGACTTCCTTCTTTGCCATCTTCTATCATCTAATTCTTGACCGTAAGTCGTTTTGTTGATGCTTCGAGATCGGTTGACTGGCACAATGTCGTTCTCTCTCAGATCGTGCTTTCAGCACCCGCCCTTATATCAATTCATTCTCCTTGCTATCTTTCTATGTAGTGTACAAGCAACATGCTATTACCCATCAGGATCGGAGGCAGTCATTCCAGGTTCTTTCACGCCATGCAACTCGAACCCAGGTGCAGTAAGCATGTGCTGCAATTCCGAGAACGGCGACAGGTGTACAAAAGAAGGTCTCTGTTTATCGCGCTCTAATGCGTACTACCGTGATCTTTGTACAGATTCAACTTGGACCGCACCGGAATGTGTAAAGGTCTGTCTTGGTATGTTGATTGTCTCGGAGTCAAATCCCAGCGCTGATAGATAGGTAGAGGACTGGAGCCCTCAAGTAACGCTTTGTGAAGGCGGAAGCTGGTGCTGCGGACCACCAGATAACTCGACCTCATGTTGCGATGGAGGCAAAGGGTTCAAATTGGCAGCTACAGCTGTTACTACATCATTCGCCCTCACACCTACAAACACAGGAATATCTCTCTCGTCGGCTTCTGCAAGCCCAACTACTACACCTGCTGCTGGAATATCAAGTGAAACCGCTGCGCCGGGTTCTAAGGCCTCCTCAGGGAATAAAAGTAACTCGGTAGCTATTGGGGCCGGGGTTGGTGTCGCAGTCGGAGTAGTATTGATTTTTTTGATAGCAGGATATTGGTTTTGGCGCAGGAAACAGCAGAAGAGGAAGGCTGCAGGTCTTCCAGATCGTCTGGAAGGGACCGGAGAATCGTCGGGTCCTCCCGATTACCGCGAGCATAAGAAACCTCTGACCAATATGTCAACTACGCAAGCAGCTCCCTCAACTATGTATGAAAGAGGGGGAATGGAGGATGGTGCAGTGATGACGGCACTAGCAACGGGAGGAGCTGAGCATAACTCGAGTCTAACGAGAACGAACACGCCGCTAGAGATTCATTCACATGGTGGTGGGATTCATGAGATGAGTTCTAGAGATAACTTCCATGAGTTGCCAGCCGGAGACCAAAGACTGGGCTCGTATAACTCAAAAGAGAAGTTCTAAAGTGTTACTTGGCAGTATTGGGAACTCAGTAACACTCTCTGTGTATATATGAAGTAGCTAAAATGCTATTGTGTAAATTACGCGCTAATAATGCTGCTCAATCATCATCATAAGTCTATTAATTAACCATCTCAAAACACAGAGCAAGTTCATCATGAGTGGTATAGCTCCCGGAATGCACTATCCCTCTCCAATAAAACTTTGGGAGAGTCCAACTCTACCAATTTCCCAGCGCTCAACAACGCGATCCTATCGAAATCCAGAATCGTATCCAGCCGATGCGCAACCGCTAGAATTGTGCAGTCCCTAAATTCCTCCCTGATGATCTTCTGCATCAACATATCACTCTTCGTATCAACACTGCTGGTCACCTCATCTAAGACTACCACCTTACTTTTCCTCAAAATCGCTCTTGCGAGACAAAAGAGCTGGCGCTGACCGTGGGAGAAGAAATCATTGTCGAGCTCGGCATCAAGGCCCCCTCTTCCTTGGACAAGCGACCAGAGACCGACTTTGCCAATTGCCTCTATGACTTGGGAATCGGTGTAAAGTGAATATGGGTCGGTGTTGTAGCGGATCGAGCCACGCATGAAGAAGGGCTCTTGGGGGATTGCGTTGAGACGCTCACGCACGAGTTGGCGGGGAAGGGTACTGATGTCAATACCGTCGATGGTGATGGTTCCCTCGGAGAGCTCGAGCATGCGAAATAGGGAGGTGATGAGAGAGGATTTGCCGCTTCCACTACGGCCACAAATTCCCAACTTCTCGCCAGGCGATACCTCTAAATTCAGGTTGTTTATAACTGCAGCGGAATGGGCTGTGTAAGAAGCGGTGATGTTACTGAATTGTATAGAACCTATTGACGGCCAATCTGCAGGTACTGATTGGGTTTCTCCGGGAAGATTTTCCGGGGCCGTCTGGGTCGCAAATGACATTAGTCGAGCAACAGCCCCGAATGAGGTTTCGAGCATAGTCCATTGCTTGATGATTTCTGCTAAAGATTCGTTGAAACTCATGACATTCAACAAGGCTAGACCCACAAAGCCTCCAGAAATGTCGGCTCGTAGCTTGACGACTAAAACCATAAGAACCACAGCTAAACCTGCTACGAGAAAGTCGAGAATCAGAGCTAGCCAGCGCTGGATACAGAACATTAGGTAGAAGGGTTTCTGAGAGGCATCGAGAAGTTTCAGGTTGCGAGATTGGAAGTTGTCAACCCAACCAAAAGCTCGAATTGTCACTAGACCTGTCAGTGATTCAATGAAATGCGAGTACAGAGGAGACTTTGCTTCCAGATCTAATAAGCGCATTTGTCGACTTGTTCGGAGATAGAACTTTTGAAGAATCCAGACGCAGAGGATGACAGCTGGCATAGTCGCTGCAAAGTAGCCTGCCGAGAGACACATGAGTACTGCTCCCATTATTGCTAGAATCATCGCAAGTACCAAATCGATCAAGGAATACGGTAGTTCGGCATCGATGACTGTCATGTCTTGGCTGAACCTATTAAGTGTTGTGCCGACATCTGTCGAGGTGAAGAATGACAAAGGGGCAGCCATGACCGTATCGAGTAGTCTTTTATGTAGAATTTCAGCCGATTTGGGAACAATGAAAATGAGTAGTGTAGTTGAACCTGCAACCACTCCTAAAGTACCAAGCCCCGAGAGCATACCATAGAGCCCTAGGTAAAAGTCATTGACCTTGTTCCCATGCTTGACCACGTCTCTCGTCCAATAAGTAAGGAGAAACTCAGACATCTTGGACGCTACTCCAAAAAGAATCGTGGCGAAGACGAAACAAGCGTTACGTTGCCATCCGATGCTGGCAAAGTAGTATTTGTAGACCGCGAAATCACCTGTTTGACGATTCAATTCTTCGAACTCAACTTCAAGTTCTTCCAATTCACTATGAAGCATTGGTTTTTCGGGAGTCTTAGTGCTGGTTTCGGCTTTGGATAGCGATGAAGAATCCTTCTTTGACTTGGTACCGAGACTTTCAACATAGCCGCCAGATCTCTTGAGATCATCGAAGCAGCCTTGCTCAGAAACATGCCCTGCTGCATTAAGAGAAATTATATCTGCGTAATACATGCATCAGCTAGTGAATATATGTAATAAAGTCCCAGTTGATGTGTGTAAATCACTTTTGCAACCGTCTATCAGTACTCATACTGTGGGAATTACTTACGGTCAGAATAGGATAGGCGATGCACTGCATGAGTAACCAGGAGTACCGTAATATTCGACTGTCGGAATAAACCTGCTGCTCCGAGAAGACGGTTAAAAACTAGCTCTTCAGTTCCAGCATCCAGTCCAGAGAAGATATCATCTAGAATGACAAGCTCTTTTCTAGCGTAAACGGCTCGTGCAAGAGCAAGACGCTGTTTCTGACCGCCACTTAGAGATATACCAGCGCTTCCAACTGGTGTTGCTTTGAGAAGGTTATTAGTGAGTGATTTCGGACTACTTTAGAATTTACGTACCGTGACCTCTCGGAAAATTAGCAATATCAACTTCAAGAGCACATGCATGAACAACCCGAGAATACCACGATTCTTCGAAGCTTGATATGCCAAGAATATTTTCCTGGACAGTTCCATTTTGCACCCATGGCGTTTGATCTACGAATGCTGTGGCTGGAGAATCACTATAGACAAAACCTTGAGAAGACGGAGTTTCTCCAAGTAGGCCTTTCAACAAGGTACTTTTGCCGCTCCCTAAGATAAGGATAAGTTTCTCTCTAGAATCTACGAAAATGATATTATTAAGTGAAAAGCAGAAGTGACTTACCCACAGGTCCTATTATAAAGCAAAATTCATGCTGATTCAATGTGAACGTGACATCAGAGACATCTGGAGGGCCATCTGGAGACCATCCAAAGCTAGCATTCTTTGTAATAAGAAGGGGGGAACTGTCGCGAGATACTGGAAGCATGTCTTGTAGTTCATAACCTTGAGGAAAAGCAGAGACTACAGGTCGCTCTTCTAATTCTGTCGAGCCATTTAATGGTATTCGATGGTCTCTCCTTGCATCTGAATTCAAAAATTGTTGGATTCGGTTGAAACAGGCCAGGGCCGCATTAAACATTGGTATTGCCCGAAGCAATTCATTCATTGGAGTTGAAAGTAACGAAATCAGAGAGAGCGTTGTGAATGCGGACGATGCTTCTAATTGCTGACCATTGTGTTTTGCAGAGACAACAAAAAGAGCAAACGTTACCAAAGGCGAGAACGTGGTGGTGCTATTGCCTGGAATGAGTTAGAGGGGACAGGTTCAATCCAAAAGTTGCTGCTTTGTGCAGAAGTTAGATGGTAGTCTTACCAAGAAAGACACGAAAACAGAGAAGTTTTCGGAACCTGCTTGACAGCTTCAGTTCAGTCACGCGAAGTGATTGGATAATTGTTGAAATTTTGTTAGTAAAGCCGAGCATCTTGACTCCCTAAGATATGTAAGCCGCATTGTTTACAATCAGAATAGGTAGGCTTACCTTCATAGATCCGAGCATTGATGCTGTCACGTCTACTCTTGTCTGTATACCTTGAATCCATATCTTCTGCGCATTACCAATATACTTTGCCATGAAAAAAACGGCGAAAGTACCTAATAACGCTACAGCCATTGGTGCCACAAAAGCAACACCAAGTTCTCGATATAGCAAGTACATGGCAATGGCCAGTTCGATTGGCACAGCCCAGAACTCGTGCAAGTAGATAAAACCTCGGGCAATAGTCTCCACGTCGCTTGACATTAATGTCACAGCCACGGACTCATCTAAAGCGGTAATGCTCAAATCTACTGTTTTACTGTATATCATACTCACAAGTGTACCTCTTAGAGCTACAACGAAGCGATACACCATGTGATAATAGCTCCCATTTGAAAGAGCGAGTCCAATAAACACCAGACCGAACGCGGCTGTGAGACCCCATCCAATGGCATCCGGTTCTTCGGCATTGTTGGCGAATTCCACAGCTCTATGCAAGATGAACGGCTGTGAGTAGCGTAAAGCAATAAGACACAGCCGTGGAAATATACCATAGCACAATGCTAGACGTGTGGCTTTCAAGGTCGACCACAGCAGAGCACGGGGTTTCGTTCTGTTCGTCGACATCCATGCACTGTAGCCAGAAGCTTGGAGTGAGATTGAGGCCAATTCATCATCAACAGGATAGAGATCTTCGTTGTTGAGAATTCTACGAAAACCTGTCTGGTGTTAGACTTTATGTTGTTCGATCTAGGACCTGACTTACCAGTGGTCATCAGATTGTTCAACCACCAGAAGAAACTCCTAGAGTAGATTCCACTAGTGACTTCGCGGTTAGGCGTTCGATAACGCTCGAGAAGAATATCCCGTTTTTCAATAGCTTCCGCAATCACGAGCATGAGTTTTACCCCAAGCGTCGATGTAAAGACGGCGGCTATATGTTTTGTGTCACCACCAGTCCATAATGTCCTACAGCGAGCAATATCAAACGGAAGCGTGATCATTAAGTAAATATTGATAATTGCTGATGGTCGTACTGAACGAATATGTTCTATGTGAGACAAGATGCATAATCCGAGAGCATCAATTAGATTGAAAGTTGCCGCTGCAAGTGTAGCGCGCGTTCTTAAGGTTGCGTTGGTGGAATGTAGAATCAAGAGAACTGTTTGTAAGCATGTAAAAACCAGTAGAAAGACCTTGTGATTTGTCAGGTATACCAGAGACCAAGAGTTATGTTTCCCAACTCACCAGTTTGCTGCTGTGTAACGAACTCCCAAGTACTTTTCTAGGCCTCCTATTGAGTAAAAATATGCGGAACGGAATTACGAGTAACAAGATAGTGGACGGCAGTAAGGACAAAATGGTATCTTGAAAAAACAAAGTGAAATCAAACCGCCCTGCCGCTGCTGCTGGCCCAAAATCATCAACGAAATGATCAACATAAGATTTGTTCGATGAAATCATTTTGAAAACACTGTAACCACAAGCCTTAGACTGCAATTTAATAACCGGAAAGTCATTTCACAAAAATGGGGAAGTTACTTATAAGCCCTATTCTATCAGGGCTCACCACAAAAGCAATGTCAATCCAGTGGACCAGTGACGATGTGAACTCCGTCCAAGTTGAACTCCGTGTAAGCCTGCTGCAGAAGAAATGCAGTAGCGAAAGCCATAGAACCAATCAGACACTGGTGATATTGGAAAAGATAAGAGATTGTTGCGTAGCTGGTCAAATCGTATCTGCCTGATCGGTGTGCCTTTTCTAGAACCTCTGTCGAAAATTCGGGGTTTCTGCCTGGTAATACTGTGAAGAAGCGGAGTGAATACCGTCCATTTACAAAATCTATGGCATTGCGCAATCTGACACGCGTTCTTCAACAGGCTTCTATGGTTGTCCTATACTGTCTCCATAGCGATACAGTGCATCGGGAAAGCTTCTAATACATATATTACCCTGCCCAGTATTGTCTTTAACGTCATAGAAGTTGGCGGGGTCTCGTAGCCGATGTTGCGAAGTTCAACCACATGACAGAAAATAATCACTTCCAAAGAAGGTTCGGCTCCTTTAAGACATATAAGACAATATAAATAGAACAATCATTATTTTATCTACTGCAGAGATTCTTCCTACAAACTATACATGTTATCTTCATTATCTCATTGAGGTCATCCGTCATTAGGTCAACCTCCTTGCATTAAATCGCTCTAATCATGTATCATAGATGACCACTTCCACCTTATAGTAAAGGCATTTGCGATATCGAACGTTCCTGGTCTGTCTTTTCAGGAATCTCAGGCTTTAGAGAAAGATCCTGGCAACCTCCAGGGGGTGGAGTGAGGCTTTTCTCCCACTCTTGCATCAAGGTCGACACGGTTCTCTTCAAATTACCAGGAGTGAGCTTGTCAAGTGCTGGCCATTGAATCTCTTCTCCATGCTTGGATGGGGTATCAGGTTCTTCCGTGTTTTGATCCAGAATCCTGTGCTTCATTAGTAAAATGAAGAAGTAAGAATCTTGAATATTTACTTGACGGTACTGTCCTGGTTGTTCGTCGAAGACGGTGTCAATGGGTCAGATATATCGGTACTTCCGCTCCAACGTGGTGATTTGGGCGTCGGTGAATCCCAATTCGACCAATCGTCATCGGACTCTGCTACTGCTGGAGTAAAAGAGAGTGGCTTTGACGATTTGGGCTTCGTTCCAATAGGTGTCTTCGTGATCCTGCGAGAGGTTTCCGGCAACCAGAGAGGTCCTGCAGGATCAGAGAGTCCAAGGCCCAAGTTGGGATTGGTGAGAGAATCCCAAGTCCTAGGCGATACGCTTCTCTTTGCCGAGTTGGAACTACGACCTTTCAGACTGCCTTTGCTACCCTTCTTCGCAAGTGGTGTATTGGGTCCATGTGTGACGTACTGATTCACGTTGCCGCTCACTGCTTCATCTCCAATTGTTGCTTGTCTTAAATCTTCAAGAAATGTCCACATGCCAGATTTCAAATCTTCGGCCACTTGTTTTGCTCCGTGGGTAATCCCACCCTGATACGAATGCCGTGCACGATTGGTAGTTACCTTTGTGATTCCTTCACTTGTATCAGGCACAGTGGTACTGCGTGACAAACCGGCAGCCTCAACAGACTCCTGTACAGAGGGAAATGGTCGTGTGAAATTTGATCGTTCAGGCGAGAGCAGAGACAGTGTTCGTGTATGTCCGCCTGTGATGATCTTCCTTCTTGAATCTCGGGGGGTAGAGATGGACAGGAGGGCTCTCCTACGGTCTTGCTCAATGCTTTGCCTGGACCCTTCGTCGCTGGATGTCCTTCCTTCAACTGCTACACTCTGGAGAGAAAGGAGCGGCTCTGCTTGTCTCAACTCCGCCCTCTTCTTGATCCTTTCCTGGTTGGCCCATTGTACTTTCAGCTTGGCCAGACCTGATTCTGCCTTTTGTAATTCCTCCTTAAGTTCCAGAACTCGCCGTTCTTGGCCCGCAATAGCAACCAAGAAACCGCTTGGATCCGCGGGCGATGCGGTTGCGTCTATTGGGGTAGGAGGGAATGATGCTGAAGTTGAGGAGGTTGGCGTAGGTCGTGTTGAGTCACTGGAATTTGTCCCTGTGGCGACCGGGAAATTTAGGGACAGGCGGTTCAGACGCGGTGTATGTGATAGTGAGCGGATGTGCCCCGGGGCTGGCAGAGGAGGCGGTGCCATTGGAAAGTGAATTCTGTTGGGCGAGCTTCCCACATAAGGACTGGGTACCGGAGAAGGTAGATTGTCATCGCCCGTGGTGAGTATCGACTGCACCGAGGCAGGGTCAATGGAGTTCCGGCGGCGATTGAGACTAGCCATCGGGCAAATGGTATGGTGGTTGAATTGAGAGGATTCGTGGTCTAGCAATGGGAAGTAGATGGATGGCCAGGAGTTTGGCCTCTTCGTGAGCATCAATAGCTTCTCTCCACGTCCGGGTCTCTTTGTCAACAAACAGTCGTGGAGCCGAGTAAACAAAGAATCTAAAGAATGGGCAACTCAGCCACTGGCCAAAGTCGATAAGAATAGAATTATATTAGGTTCATGTCATGAAGTCGTAGCAATGTATACATGCAAGAAGAGCGACAGTGAGGGATAGATAGAAATAAGTTTTTGGATGGGGAACACAAAGGGCTAACGGGCACGAGATTCGAGATTGGGTACGAGTATTTCAGGAGAGTGACTGAATTGCGTTGCTGTGGACCCGATGCAACTCTGCTTGGGGGGGGGCATGATGCTGCACGAGCCACTAAATTTAGGAGGGTGAGCCCTATTGGCTGCCCCTGGAAATGAGCCCCGTAACAATTCTGCAGGTTTCTTGGACATCTCTGACCCTCTGACCGCCTAGCTTCGGTTATCTGGGGCGGGAGGGTAACGTGACTACGTGGCATCTTGGTGGTTGGGGTTTGGGGTTGACGCGAGATTCTCGTCGTCTTCATCCGCTCCCTATTCTATTATTATACGTTGATCTCTCTCAACAGCCAACCAACACCGTCCTTAGATCTGAAGCTGCTTGCATTGCTTCTGCGGCTGCCGTGAGATGTAGAGACCATGGTACGTGGGTCTGGCAATAACAAGTCACTCCCATTTGTCTTTGTTTGCGACCTGCTTAATGAACTGGATGACCTTGTGAATCGAGAGGACTACCTTCTCCCTCGATATCTAAGGGAACGGAGAAACAATGCTGTACTTCGGTGGTTCGGCTGCCATTACCGGGCTCTGGAAAGCTGTAAGGAGACGTCAGAAGATGTCTTAGCAATGCTCCAACCTGTCGAGAGACGGGAGGGCTGGGTGTATGGATTTAGTGCTGAGGATCTAGAGCGCATCATTGCCAGGGCCTTCCATCTCCCCATTGAATACTTCCCCCAACTACAGAGGTGGCGGCTTGGACTACCTAGGATCGACCTTGGTGCTTGTGTGGAGGAGATTATCAGCAAGTCTTATGTAGAATTCCCCGTCTGCTTGATATTCACCTGCTCATATCTTACAGAGCAAATTGCAAAGTTGCCCACCCGCTCAATCATACAAGATTTCAGTCTCTGATATTGAGCATGCATTGTTACTAGTAGCGTGTCATCACCCAGAATCTTCAGCAGCTATCAGATCATTCTCGGGTCATAATTTGTACAGCTATGATACACAGCTTGAATCTGGGAAGCCTTTTCGCTTCGATGCCGCATCTACGTTTTGTGTCTTATTTAGACAGTTGAATGCAACCCAGGCGAAATGGCTAGCCCGTATTCTACTAAAGAACTTCGGGCCTCGCAAGCTATTTCCTGACGGATTGGATCTCAAAGCAAGTTTTCGACTCCCCAAATGCATAGAGCAGTTTGCTCTTCCAGACCAGCCAAAACCTGGGCTACTATCTTTCACAACTTCACTCAATAATGCTAGTACCCCTATGCTTACTCCAGTAATATCGATATCCAATCCCGAATCAACATCTTTACCCTCCAATCAGCTCAAAAGTCGATCAAATCTTTCACGTATTCCGAATATACTACCAACTCCACCAACAACGATTAAAAAGCAAGGAAAAAGAGGTGAAGCCAGTTTGGAGCCACCAATGACCTCAAATAACAGGCAGAAGAGAATACCTCTAGGTTGTATTGATCAAAACTCTCAGCCCCATGATGCACACGTGTCACTACCATACTCTTCGGACCCTCAGGACTCTAGTCCAAGAAAACCACCATCCAAAAATACTCGCAGCGAAGCAATAATAAGAACTGCCGGAACCGGCAACTGCAGGCTGATTCACACGCAATGCTTGCTAAGGGACTTTCTGTTCCTCCTCTCACCATGCATATCTGATGACCCCTGGATATCCGACAGTCTACTATCATGGCACGGCTCTCGATTCACGAGCTCGACCAAAGCGTTTGTCAACCTCATACGTCCCGCAATACATTCCCGGACCGAGGATAAGATACATAAGGTCATTCTAATAGATACAAAGAGAACCACACAAACAGTCGAGTTTTTGAAGCGAGTTCAAATGCAACTGTGCGCTGCTGGAGGTCCCAAGCAATGGGTTGAAGTGTATGATTGGCGTCTATTAGAATATATGGCTAAAGTTGATCGAGGGAAAGAATATACTTACGATCCGTGGGATAGATGCAGGATGTGTACTATCTAATGATTTGACAAATTTGGTCAGCACGTGGTAACAATAGAGTAGATTGGAAATCAAAGAAATTAGTCAAGATCGTGGTCCGTAGTGGCGTGGGTGCTTAGTATCACTTGTCAAGGCTATGGGAAATTGATCTCTTGTTACACAGTCGAACTTATAACCGAAAAAGTCATAGAGCCAATCTTTTTAGTACAAAAGGCCAGGTTAGGTAAAATGATTTAGACCTTAGTAATAAAACAACTCAAATCCGAAATTGTTCTAACTATTGTCTGAGTTAGAAATATAAGAAGAAGTCTCATGCAGTGTATCCTGGAAGTTACTAAGTTAGACAAAGTTCAGATTCTAATCTAGTTTTATAGAGTAGATTGATATGTTTAAGCTTGTGCGCTGATGTTTTCAGTTTATTTCTTGGGACTACTCCGAATATTCTCAGCCTAAACAATACTTAAAAAAGAGGTAACTTAGTTTAGCCAACCATATATTTCATGGGACTTCACAAAATATCCTCAGCCTGATCATTGGTCAGGAGAACAGAATTAATAGAAGCATACAGCAATTTAATTCATCTGGATCATCAGCATCAGTATTAGGGACCTATAAGGGCTAGTTCTGTGGCCTATATTTGCCAGGCTAGTTAGTATCAACTAGTATGACTGAAAATAGGTCTAGATATGAAGAATCAACCAAGTTCAAATAGTGTGTTCTTTTAGAAAATAGTAAGTAAGACTTCTAAGAATTTATTTAATCCAAGGAAAAATCTCTCTTATGCTCTTTCATCTCTATGTTTGTTGTTGTCTAAGCTGCGCTTAGTTAGATTCAAGTGCTGAACCCCACCTAAACGTCTCGCTTAGAACTTTGTATTAGCCCCACGCCCAAAAGAAAACACACCAAAAAAGGAAAGAGGTTTGAAAGGCTCTCCCAAAGTATCATTACGGTACAACGTCTCTCCCAACCACCACAATAGGACCAAAAAAGATTATATGTTAATAGATGAAAAAATATATTCCGGTACCGGGAGTCGAACCCGGCGCTGCCCGGGTGCTTAATCAACAAGTGAAAGCGGGCTATGTTAACCGATACACTATACCGGATGATTTGATTGATTTGTGAAAGTAGTTTTGTGGTATCTGTTAATATAGGGTGCGCATTTGTGGAAGATAGTGAAGATGTGAGTGAATGTGGGAGCTAGCAGTAATCATGAGTCATTGAAAGGACGAAATATGTTTTTGGAATAATGCTTGTGGCGAGAGAAGGGGTCAGATCAGGTGACCGGGTTGGTACTTTAATCTCGATATATTGTATGTTAATCCTAGTTGGAGATAGATTGTTGGGTGTAATCTTCTGTGAGAAGGGAGGATATGGAACAACATGGTACGAGAAGGATAAATCAAATTATCAAAAGAACGTTTTGCTTTACCACTCCCAAACTTATAAAGTAGCCGAATATCTATTGTCTATTCCTATATACACTTGTTTCGAAATCACATGTACGAAAGTCAGATTTCGAGGTCACAGATTGAATGTTTAAGAATTGAAGCTTTTGAAGTATTAGGCAGAGATGATATATTTGTCAAGTAAAATGTGCAGCCATAAGAATCCTCCACTAAACCGTCTTTGTAGACCATTAGTCCAATAATCTAACCATAACACACAATCGTCTAGACAACTCTAGTAGTTTCAGTCGCAGTAGTCTTCTCTTCATGAAGGTGAACCTCTTTCTCAACTTGGTCCATATCAACATGTGCCACTGCAGCAGAGTCACCGTCAAAGATCTTGGCAAGTTCCTCAAGCGTAGGACCACGAGTCTCAATGTAGAAGAAGTACACGAAGATGAGTTCGACGAAAATCCAGATGGTGTAGATGAGCGACAGGTTCCACTGGTGTGGGAGTTCCTCCCATGCGATAGGGTTGGTGTAGTTTCCAAGCACGAGTGCGGACTGGACTGTCAAGTTCATGATCATGAGTCCCTTTGCACGTAGCTTGTATGGCAGGATCTCGAGAGCATAAGCGACGAGGAGACCAGACCAAGCGAGAGAATAGAAGACACCGAAGAGCCAAACCCAGACAACTTGAGGGTAGCCGGTGGTCTTGACATCCTGTGTCTTTTCGAATTGTGACGCTGTGATAGTCCATGCAAGGAACATTGCTACCATACCACTGGTAGACACCAAGAATAGAGGACGTCTGCCGACACGGTCGACCAGGAAAGCACAGCTGACACTGACAATGAGCGCCAGAAGAGTTTGGCCTCCGTTGAGTGGAATCTTCTTGTTCTGATCCTTGATACCCATGGACTCGTAGATCAAGTTCATGTAATTGGAGAAAAGAGCGTTGCCAGAGTATTGTGAAATGATACCAAGAGAAATGAGGATCATCAGTCTGTAACGGTTACCCTTAGTCTTGAAGAAGTCGATGTAGCTGGTGTTGGTCTTGAACTCGAACTCGAGGCGAAGGGTCTCCTTGATTTCTTGGTATTCGAACTGGACGGTGGCGTTGTTGGTATCTCCGTTGGCGTGGAACTTGGCAAGTGTAACCAAGGCCTCGTCGTAACGCTCATGGGCCATGTGCCATCGAGGGGATTCTGGGACCCAGAAGATGAATGTGAGCTGGATAGCTGCTGGAACGGCCTGAAGAATGGTAAGAGTTCTCCATGACCAATCGTTCTGAATCGTCGAGGTAGCCCAGGCAATCCACGCCACGACTAAATCTTGTAAGCAATACAACTTGGTTAACAAGGAATTGTCACTTACATAAAGCACCCAAGTTCCACAAGCAATTGTAGATTGCTGTGACCTTTCCACGATGTTGAGGGTGGCATATTTCTGTAAGGAGAACCGGGGAGGCCATTTGAGTCAAACTGTTACCGAATCCAAGGATGAAACGACCTCCGACATACATGCCGAATCCGTTGGCGAAAGCTCCGAGGAAACCACCTAGGACCATAATAGCACATCCAACAGCGATGGGAACTTTACGTCCCCACCAATCGGCCATGTATGGTACAAAAGGGTAGGCGGCAAGGGAACCGATTTGGTAGATGGCATTCATCAAACCTACAAACCTCCTACTTAGCTACAATCACGGAAAATGGACGGTATGAGATGACTTACCAAGTTTTGAGCCTGTCGGGTGACCAAAGTAGTCTTGCCACAAGTCAAGATTCTGGGAGCTGTTCAACATCATTCTAGGTTGCGTTAGCGGACTGAGTCTGTATCTTCGGAAAATCGAGAGAGTTACCCATCGTAACCTGTTGTAGCAGATGCAATACAGAGAACAGCACAGAAGAAGTAGAGCTTCCTCAATCCAGGATCAGAATACCATGTTACTTTCTCGAATACAGGTGCTTCGGCTTGAGCAGCACGAAGCGTATCCTGTCTTGTGTCGATACCAATGGCCACCATCTTGACTAAATGTATTGGTGATGTGCTGAATGAACAGATGAACGAAGAAAAATGTTCAGTTGGGGCTTGCTCAGGTTATATAAACTCTGGATAAGAGATCCATTTTGTTGGTTCCATCTGGACTAATGGAAGAATCTTAGCCGGTTTCATGGTATATTTTGCTCTAGACGCCCAAGTCCGAATCAGTGTCCACACTTTCGCTGTATCCACAGCTTTGGGAGAAATGGCACCCTGTGAGTGGTTCGGTCTGACGACGTGCAGCTGATCTCGTCCCTGTGATATTTAGAAATGGATTTGATATTCCTACTGTAACGATGCCCCGGAATATTGTTATGGCGGAGGTCGGGGGCGCATGGGGTATCGGGTGGCTTGGGGTAAGGTAATCAGGCTAAATGTGTCAGATGAACCCTTGCTCGCATGTTCCAACTAGGTATAGTATGCGGCGATTTGTTTGTATCTTGGACCGGGACGGTAGGCTGATGTACCGAATAAACAAGCTTTCTAGGTTTTCCATGAATCTCAAGCAAAATCACAGCCAACCAATCCCATATAGCCGGATATTTACCCGTTATACCGAATGGCAAACTTCACGAACTTCACGCAGGACCCGTTTTTCATCTAAGGGTAACATCGTGTGTTCTAAGTGTACAGGGTGTCCTCCGGATTCATTGGTTTATTCCCAAAAGAACGACCCGAGCAGAATCTGTTTTCATGGGCTCGGGTCTGGAAGAAGGTAAGCCATTTAGGAAATTGGGTTTAGATTGCAAAAAGGGGATTCGAGATGAGGATCGCGTGGCTAATTTACATGGGCCGAATACCCTCTTCCAGCAATTGGGTTGGTTGAGATTGTACGCGAAGGGCGATCTACCTCGATCCCGTGGCAAACTTATCACAACAGGCGCCATGAGAACATATCCTTTGGCATTTAGGACTTTGGCTATGGTGGAACACGATACTATAACCTTTCGACAAGTGTACATTCCCGAAGAAAACCAAGAACACTCTTATGCTATGCTTTGAAAATGCTGCACATTTCATTCTCCATAGCTCGCGTGGGAAAAGACAAATACCAACGACCACAACTTGGCTCTTAGCCATGAGTTCTCGGCAAGCCATGAATCTAACTCATACAGTCTCCACACCCCCAATCTGAAGACTAATTATCTCCAAGGGGGTGGCACACACCCGATATTTCCCCACGTGCATCCTTTTCAAGCCCGAACATTATCCTAAAACGTTTGATAGAATTAGACATGACATGCAGATATCCGCTCTAGGGTAGTCAAACCTAGGTAGCCGGCTCACCTCATCTAATAGTGGCCAAGTCAAGAACCTCCATCAAAATGTAGAGTAGATTACTGCAATGCTAGAGCTTATATTAGAACTTTGTTGGTCTTTCGCTCCACACTAGCAACTCGAAAATGATGGTGAAATATGTGTAGAAGGACGTACATTGGACCATCTTTGAAGCAGATATTTCCGTTCTGATACGTAGTTAGAAAAACACTGTGTTAGACATGACATTCCGCCATAAATACAGTCACATCACATGAAAATATCAGCCTCGACTGGGTGTTTTCCAGTTTTTAAAGATTTCGACGTAATTGTGCAATCGTTGGCAGAGATTGCCTGAACGCCATTCAACTTCATCATATACAGTATCTGATAATACTAGAACTATTCAGAGTAATCTCCTCTTGATTGCGGCGTAGCTCATCAAAGTCTGCAACGTTTGTAAGGCCGCTTAGATGAAACACAAGAATGATGGCAAAAGATAAACCCACAAAAAGGCTGTGACTAGAGACTAGAGACTATAATATCATATCGATAGTCCTCTAGCAAACAATAATATGCTTTCCGAGGCCATCGGTTCGAATCTCTATCGATTCACAAGACAAAAGCCACAGCCTAGCAAACAAACAAAAAGGACGCTAAACTGACCGCTCTAAGCGAGAGTAATTAATCCACGAATTGTTGTGTTTCAAGGCTCAGTCACTGGACCATCCTGTTCTCCTCTTGAGCTGCGCTAGATAGACTTTGCTTTGGTCAGATTAACAGTCAGCTTTGTGACATTTAAATTTTGGAACAAATCGAGGGAGGCTGTTTGACCAGAATAGATTCGTATTCTAGTTCCTAAATCGGACACGGGTCGGCTCCGGAGCATTTGTTCTCATCTCCATTGTAGTGGACTGCTCTTATGAGGAACCTATTCTGAACGAAACGAAAAGATAAGCAGCTGAGGAAATAGGTCGGATGGTTTTCGGATGAGGCAGCCGAATGGCCGAAGTTATCTTCTTGGCATCTACAGCCTCAGACATGTGGTAACATTCACGTATGATTTTGTTCCCAAGTCCATTTCTTTCTGAAAAAAACAAAAAAACAAAAAAAGAAGTCAAAAATCTAAAAATCTAATCTGTTTCACGATCTACTTGGATATTTCGTCACTCAGAATTGACTCTTTTCCTTATTTAATCCTTGATGGGCTATTGCGTTTAAGCATACCCCTAGCTTAGACTACACACTTTGAACACCCTCTATTCCACGTACTGCTTTTTCAACATCCATTTTACAGCTTCATATTCGAGCCTCCCAATCAGCAGTCCTAGGCGGTTCTTTTAATTACTTTGTACTGTTCAACACATCTTAGATAGTCGATCGATGACGAAGACGCTTTTAGTGAGCGTCAATTGAACTCGCTGATGTTCACAATTATTATATGAGATACCGATATTGAGGATGCTTATAAGCCTCAACTCACATGTTCACTCCTTGCATCGAACAAAAAGTCAGCTTATCATGTATGAAGAAAGGTGAACTCTCATCATGGTTTATTTAGTTCTCAACATCAGTATGAGCCGCCTCGGTAAAACGGAAAAACTCTCCAGACTCATGTCATCCTGCACGATAATATTTAATAATTTCGCCGGCATTATGTGTATTCAAGCTCTAATAAAGCAAATGCAAGCCTAGGAAAGTAAATTGTCTGAACTTTCCAATAGAAAAAACAACTTGCTACACTGGTTCATAAAATCACTGAACGCCATGTTGATCCTCCCTTATTTCTCTAATTATTTGTCAGTCATAACTTGTTGTTTAGCATGCGTCTCTGGTCTGGGTCAGATTCCAGTGATATCTTTCTCGGGTGGTGCTCTCCAGCTAGCAGGTGGAAGCTCTCCAACAACGCTTATATTGTCAGCTAGCGACTTCAAAGGTGTCCAACGGGCTGGGGCAGATCTCTCGGCTGATTTCAAACGAGTGACGGGTGCAAACTTGAGTATAGACACTACAGAACTCACAAGTTCTGATAAATCGCCATCAGTTGGTCCTACAATCATCGTGGGTACAGTTGGGAAGTCCAAGTTGATCGATTCCTTGATCGCATCTGGAAAAATCGATGTGTCTAAAATTCGAGGAAAATGGGAGTCTTTTCAAACTCAGATAGTAAGAAATCCTTTGGTAGGACTGGAGTCTGCTCTCGTAATCACTGGTAGTGATAAAAGAGGCACCATATACGGAATCTACGACATATCTGAACAGATCGGGGTTTCACCGTGGTATTGGTTCGCTGACGTTGAAACTCGTCCAAATGCTAACATATACGCCATCGCCATAATTAAGACACAAGGGCCTCCAACCGTCAAGTATAGAGGGATCTTTCTCAACGATGAGCAGCCTGCTCTAACAAACTGGGTAAAGGAGAAGTACAGCGGTTACAACTCAAAGTTCTATGTCAATGTATTTGAGCTACTACTACGTCTTCGCGCTAACTATCTCTGGCCCACAATGTGGGACAGTATGTTTTACGTTGACGATAACAAAAACCCTGCGTTAGCTGATGAGTATGGTATAGTGATGGGAACTAGCCATACTGAGCCCCTGACACGCGCAACAAAGGAGCAAGAAAAATATATGAATGGCAATTGGGACTGGGCAAGCAACAAGCAGAACGTTATCAAGTTCTTGACCGATGGTGCCAAAAGAGCGAATGCTTCCGAGGTCGTATTTACAATGGGAATGCGAGGAAATGGCGATGAGGCTTCTCCAACACTCACTGCTGCTTTACTTGAAGATGTGATCAGGTCACAACAAACTATACTTTCCACTAACGTCAATAGCAATCTATCTTCTATTCCACAAATGTGGTGTCTTTACAAGGAAGTTGGTGCTTATTATCAGACTGGATTAAAAGTGCCAGACGAAGTTACATTACTTTGGTCAGACGATAACAATGGAAATCTGCAGAGGCTACCGATAGCCAGCGAGAGAAATCGCAAAGCTGGAGCGGGACTTTACTATCACTTCGATTATGTTGGGTCTCCTCGGAATTACAAATGGATTAACACAATCTCCCTAGAGAAAACATGGGAACAAATGCATTTGACGTATGAGCTCAAAGCTAGGGAGATATGGATTGTTAATGTTGGCGATCTAAAGCCCTTAGTAAGTAATCACAATCTTGCAAAGTTCAACTCTCACTGTTCATCAGGAAATTCCCATCAGCCATTTTTTGGACATGGCATATGATATGACACAGTACACTGAGCCAAAAAGCACTCAAACTTGGCTATCTCAATGGGCCACGAGAGAATTTGGCGCTTCAGCATCGGTAGCAATAGCTTCAGTAGTCGATCGATATGGCCAGTATGCCAATCGACGAAAGTATGAACTCTTGGATGCATCTATCTATAGCGTCGTGAACTATAATGAAGCAGACACTGTTCTCGATCAGTGGAAAGATTTAGCTGCCGATGCGCAAGCTATCTATAATACTTTGAGTTCAACCGCTCAACCATCTTTCTTCGAATTGGTTCTTCATCCCGTTAAAGCGGCATATATCATTCACCAACTCTATACCGCAACAGCTAAGAACAACTTGTACGCTACTCAGGGAAGAGTAAGTGCTGCCACGCAAGGGGTCCTTGCTGTTGGTGCTTTTGCAGCGGACTCGGCTCTGTCGAGTGAATATCATAAGTTATTAGGAGGCAAGTGGAACCACATGATGGACCAGACACACATTGGTTATACCAGCTGGTAGGATTTGCATTTTCCGAGTGATAATTGACAAGTACATATCTAATATCATCAGGCAACAACCTGCATCGAACAACATGCCAGCGCTCAAATGGCCGACTGCTAATACTCAGAAACCACCAGGTGTAGCTGTTGAAGGTGGGAACAGCACTTTAGAGCTTCCTTTACTGAGTCCTTACGGGGCAAAGTCGCGATGGATAGATGTCTACTCAACAAGCAATACTTCGGCAGCGTTTAGCATAACAACTGACAAGTGGGTCGTCGCCTCTTCCTCAACTGGGACCATCAAGGCACCAGGTGACACAGCAGATCAGAGAGTATCATTCTCGATTAATTGGGGAAGTGCCCCATCAGGAAAATCTAATTCAAAGATCAAAGTTACAGCCGGAGCTACTGTCGTCACCGTCTCCCTTCCCCTTGATAACTCACAAGTCGCACCAGGTTTTTCGGGGTTCGTAGAGAGTGATAGAGCGATCAGTATAGAGCCGGAACATTATACGTCGGCTACTTCATCATCCACAGCATCATATGGCATTATACCAAATTACGGCCGCACGCTTTCTGGTGTAACACTTTTTCCGGTGACAATCGGTACCCAAACTCCTCCCTCGTCACCCAAACTTACCTATAACATCTTCACATTCACCTCGACAACAGCCTCAATCACAGTCCACCTCGCTCCCACGCTTAACTATGACTCTGATCCTCTAACTTACTATATCTCTGTCGATGATGCGGCACCAACTAAAGCACAATATGTGCCCGTTACGCAACTTGGAACGCTGCCGAATACATGGACAGACTCAACTAGGAATGCCGGGTGCCAGTATACAACTAAGCACACAATTAAGAGCGGGGCACATGTATTGAATCTTTGGGCAGGGGGCCCAGGGGTGGTATTTCAGAAGATCGTTGTTGACTTGGGTGGAGTAAGGAAGAGTTATCTTGGACCCCCTGAGAGTTCAAGAGTTTGAAAGTTCAACACCCTACGTTTGATAAATAACCGGATCTCAAGTGCAATATCTCATATCTCTTCATTTGAGATATGATACTTCCAGTTTAAGAATAGGTCCTTGACAAGAGCAAAACCCGCAACAGATAAATTCATGTCTATTCTTTAAAGCAGATGTCTTACGGCAATCAAGACAATAAAAGTAGTTTTATTTCTTGATTCAACGGAGCGTATATCATTTGGCTCTTAAAAGTCATACTTGGGTTGAGTACACAACTAAATACTCTCCTTGACGAGGAATTCTCAAATCGTATACTTCTAGAAAACAGTCCCATCACTATTGATTAAAATTGGGCTTGACTTCGTGGATGGCCTCAACTCTCCTGCTATCTGCCTTCCAGCTTTCCAAGTTCCAGATTCCAATACCTGGGCCATACTCAAGTCAATAGCAGGGTCATCTTTGCGCAAACGTTCAAGGATCATCTCGTAGAGAACATCCAATAGCATCACAGTCATAGCCCGCCACTCCACAATAACATCGTCATTCGGAGAGAATATGGGGAGCCCATTTGTAGATCCGTCACCTTGAAGGCCTCTGGCTAACGCGCTTGATTTGAGAACCAAAACTCCTTTGTCGACGAATAAACCGCCGTTACGATATTCTGGAAGGCCGGTGAGGAGATTGGTATTAGTCCAATTGACCCTGAGTTGGCGGACGAAAGGAACCATAAGGGAATAGGTGAGCCATTGTGTGAGTTTGTGAAAGGGTTGAATCGATTCTGGGCCTCCCAAAGTCTGATTATCATCTTGAAGCACTCTTAATGGCCATGCATCTCCAAGAGCCACGCCATCAATGTTAGTCCTGTCTTTGGGCCAAATCGGTAACAAAAGCTTTTGAAGGACATCCCAAAGAGTCTTTACGTCCAAGTTTCTAGTATCCTGAGCGTTTTTTAAAATGAAATCTGGTCGCAATTAGAACATATTATGGAATAGAAGCTATTGTAGCTTGCCTAATAGATTCCCGGGACGACCCTCGTCACCAAATATTTCAGGTAATGCCTTTAGTGAAGTTCCCAATGTTCTAAGTAAATTGGTACGAGGCTCAAGGCCGACAATTTGGTTATGATCACTGATCTGCAGGCCGGATCCCAGTTTCTTTACCGTAAGAGCCTCTAATCCGTCACCTTGGAAGGTCAGATTTTGCAACCGTGGTAGGAGTCTAGCACCTACCGTCAACTGTCGTTTCACCCGAGCTGGAAAATGCGAACTCCTTGAACATGTACAAACTTGCAACAGCAAGACCTTCGCTTCTTCCATACTCCTCTTCTGTTCCTGGCTCAGTGAATACCCAGGTGTCACCAGCACCGGCATCTAGAAGCACGGATACAAAAAAGAGATCTATCGACCGGCGCGTACATTCTTTGGCGTTGTAACCGGCAACTTTCCAGGAATTAATCAATGACGCTAGCCGTGGATGATTGCCAACTTCGAAGTGTTGCCATCGGCCATGTGGCGGGATAGTTTGGTAACTTGATGGTCCGAAATCACGCTGTTCTTGAAGTCAGGATGACTTCTTGAATAGTATACTCGGGGTTTGGCATACCTTGATGATTTTGGTAACATATTCGGCAGCATCATCCAGCTTCTCCTCGTGAAAGTCAAAATTATTCAGGCGGCCTTCTTTAGCTGCCTTGTAAACTATCTGAGCACGCTCTCGCACCGTCTCCAGAGACATTAGATGTGCTACGTTGGGATTCATCTTCACGTTTATTGATAACAGATAAGGGTAAAGAGTGGAATGTACAAAGAAGGCGTGAGGGTTCAACGCGATAGTCGCTTAAATAAGGCCGTGTAACATGGATACCCTATGTCGTCGTTACTAGCCTAACGATTGCAAAAGTTATAAACAATTACACCCAAGACAAGTGGCGGCTAATATGACTTTGCTGCCTGTTGTAACAAATGTCAAACAAGAATGGGGGTTTAGCGTACTTGGAGTATAGCGTATTCTCCCTAAATATTCAGGGCGTGCCACCCTCTCACCCTGTAAGCTTGTATCATTTGCAATCGCATATGTGCTGTGAGTATTTACTAATACATTCACCAAAATTATCTTACAGCTCTTAGATGCAAGAGAATCCTTGAAAATTTCGACAGTAGGCGCATGGTAAATCAAATCATTGTATCACTTATTGCCCTCTCCAGACTATGCTATCTCACATAGTATAAATAAATATATCAACTACGAGAATATCAGCCCATTCAGTCTACTATTCCTCCACTTCCATCATCCTTATTCACAATAGAGTACAAATAATTCTTATTTAGCATTTGTGAACTCAATCACATCTCACCCTTGTGCCACTTTTCAAAATGGTAAACGCTCCTTCCCGAAATATTTTGCCCAAGATATTTGCACATATTTGAAGCCATTGATCAAAAACATCATTTACATGAGATACACTTAGGAAGTGAGGACGTAATAATCCGATGATGGATACTCTAAATTCTGTACAGATTCTAGGTAAGATATCGGTTCTCCAGATATACAAACCGTTTCCTGCTCATTTTCTGTGAAGCAGTATTAGTAATCTCTGTCCTCACATCGTGGTTGACTAGAAATCGGGAGGATTCAGATTCGCCAGAGATCAGATTGCTTATTTGGCCTCCACTGTGGTGGCCTAACAAGATCGATTACTGTGTCCCACATCCAGATAATACAAAATTCCACAATTACTCGACTTCACGATTGCTACGGAAGTTTCCTTTCTTGGTTGAATTGCTATATTTTAACTTTGCTTTCTGGCTTTACAAGGCTTTTCTTGCCCTAACCATCTCATATATCAATGCAGACTTCACTAGGAAAGTAGAGCTAGAGTCAACAGCCAAAAAGAATGCGGTCAGCATCTTGAAATTCGAGCAAAAAGTTCCACTGGCGTTTGAGCTTCTTATTCAACAATTCATCTCGATTCAGTGTATGCCTTGGGTCATGATTACTCTGGGTTATATTTACCTAGTACAAGCGCTAATCATATTTGGCTTCTTAGCCTATGGATTCACGTTCGTATTATCTGACTGAACATGACAGCACCACAAAATTCATGCAATCTATCCACTGACTTGCGCAGGACTTTCCGACGCTCTATGTACTACCGAATTCGTCGTACATTGGTACTCAGTGTTCTTTTCGCATGCACTATATCGACCATTTACCGGTGCACCTCACCTCGCTACATGCCAGCTGAGTTTGGATATATAAATCCACTCGAACCTATTAAATTCCTGCCGGGTAAAGAAATCGGCAACCCTGCTAGATCTCCCTACGACGAGCAAATCCACCACGGTTTCAAGTTGCCAGGAGGTCCTCCGATCGTGGCTCCTCCCAATTTGGTGTACAATGGTTCTGAGCTGACGATGGCTGCAATGCCTTCCATTCACTTTGGGAATAGTGTGTTGATTGGTTACTCGTATGTATCCCATGACTTCCCAGATAAGGTGTAACCTTACAGAAAACTATTAACCTCTCCTAGGATTAGCATTTCTGACAAACGAGGGTGGGTGGGATGCACCGCTATGATATATCCAGTGGTAAGGGCCTAGAACATCTTCCTGCCCTGCTCTCTTGTCGTGAAAATTTACTGAGTTCAAGTCTTCAGATAGTGCTGATCGTAGTGGTTGGAATAGGCAATAACTGGATATTGGATTGTGTGGCTGGAGCTGCAGTTGTTATTATAATGTGGTACAGCAATCGGCTTTTGCTTTTCTTGAGGCCGGTCGAGGAAATCATTTTTCATTTGCTTAGGACGGAGAAGCCAATATATTGATAACCATTTCACATGTAAATGGTCACAATTCAATATATGGAGACAACCGTACCTAATAAGGACATATCCTGAATCATTGCTCTGTTGGATCACAACGGCTAAATGGTGTGCTAATTGTCATGCTCCTGAACACAACATGTTAGACCTCCTCAGAACCTCGAACAACCTATTCATCACCGGTAATTCGTTACTATCGAGCGTGGGACCGAGTATGGAGTTGCCTAAAATATTTACATTGATGAAAAAGGGAAACCCCTCCCCCATTTCCACGTCGCCTGCTATACAATGCCAAGATCGATTTATGTCGGGATGACTGGGTTGAATGTTGTGCTCCTCCAATTCTCAAGTTGTTCGATAGTTCCAAGTATGGCTTATTACAGGTGTATGATTGACACGTTAGGGAACGAGGGTCGAGATTTGATGGATTATAGACACCAGGATGGATTGCAGAAGCACTCTTTTCCACTATTACCTGTAGGTACTCACGTTTGATATCAAGTCCTTCGAGGTTTGACTCAACCAATTTATGGCTACGACATATTTAGGTTTCTAGTAACCAAAAGCCAAGTATGGCGAAATTAGAATGCATAAACTCTCAACCTAATGCTAGTCTCTGACCTGTTCCCGGGATCTTTCCGAATCCAAAAGCACGAACCTTCTTCAAAATAATCATGTCATCGTCTTATGTTCGTAAATGATTAGAGTGCAACGTACCCTTCATGCTCACATTGAGACATCGTTCCCTTAAACCCAGCCTGGACCGCCTCTTAATACCTTACCAATATCAGCAACTGTCGTACGAGCTGAGAGAGCATGTCTGATTCTCTCTTGTCGAATTGTCTCCGCTTCCTCCTCCGCTCTCTCTATTTTAGCGGCTTCTGTCTCTAATCTTTTCGCATTTTTATTTACTGCTATCACCAGCGAAGAATCTGATCCAGAGCCCGCGGCACCCAAAGCACTGTTCATTATCTTTTTCGAAATATCCACTAACTTTACCTCTTTATAGCCAGTTGGTACTTCATGTCCCGGATCTCGTTCAACGTCTTGCACCTGGTAGTCCTGTTCTTGAAACGGGTCACCACCAATAAGCCCGCGGTCTGTAAGGTGCAGATCATTAGTGAAGCGGTAGAGGGAGGAATTGACTGATACTTTGGAGGAGGGTATCTGTCTCGATGGTTTGATGGAGTTTATGTTTTCAAATGATAAACCGGTGTCGTAGTTTACATTCTCAAATTGGATGGAAGGTGAAGGAGGTTGTGGTGTAGGGTTACGGCGGTTAGAGAGGCGTGTGAAAACCTGCCGTCGATAATTGCCTAGCAGGACAAAAAATAGAAGACCAACAATGCCGGCAATTGATATGCCGATAATTTGTGGGCTGTTATAATCGCCCAGTCCTGCACTCTTGTTGGTGTTCGAGGCTATTGGTAGAGGCGAGGCCGAAAAGTTAGCAGTATAGAGCTGCAATCTCTCGTTACCGCCGCAATATTGTAGCTTGTTCCCGACACAAGGGAAATTGCAATCGTTTTGCGTAGATGCTAAGGTAGTATCTGCAGCCAAAGTATTCCCACAGTAGCCTGGTATTAGAAAGTCAGTATTGCTAAGGGAGGATATTTGGAAAGAGTCTTACACTCATGGCCATTCTCAGCACCAAACATCTCAGAGCTTTCGCAAATAGTTGCACATAAGTCCAGAGTCATAGAATCATTCACAAATGCTTTAGAAGACAAAGCCTTGCCATTGAAAGACTCAGTCCAGCATCCCTTAAAAGTCCAGTTTCCAATCTTCTGGTCGATTGTCAATGCAGTTTTGACAGGATTCGAAGGCGAGGTTGTAGAAGCTTTTGTAGTCACTGTTTCTGAACTGATAGGTGGATGAATACCTGCCTGACCACATGTTCCAAAATCAGATTGGCAACCCCCCATACAATAGCTATCATCAAAACCGCAAAACCCTGCCTCTGAACAGCATTCGCCGAACTTGCTACCATTACATGTGGCACGTACTGATGATTTCGAGCCACATTTGGAATCTTTACTGACATACTGATACCCTTCACCTGATGGTGGTGGTCTTCCACCATTAGGAAGAGTGTTGGCAGTGGTCGATGCGGTATTTGTGGTAGGCTGTTTGGTGGTACTAGCATGAGTCGGAGATGAACGTGTAAATATATAGGGTTGGCGTGAGGTGTCATCTACAACTAGAGTAATTATGGCGGGTAATGATGTAGTCATTACTACAACTTGTCTCACGCCGAGGACAGCCTCTTTCCGTGAGGAAGGAATCGAAACCTCGGTAGATGGGATCGTGGTAACAGCAGTAGGTTTGGGTAATCCTGTAGGACTGAATAAGTGTGTGGCAAAGCCAGTAGACGTTGGCATATCGACGCTTCCAATTCTTTCTCCAATATATTGCGTTGCAAATTCAGCAGATGCAGCAGTACAACTTGATAAGTGAATAGTTGAGGGCTTCCCTGTCGATGGGAAGTACTTCGATCTTTTGGTAAGCCAATGCTTGGAATATTTAGGTATACTTAGAAATGTTTCAACGGGTGTTGATTCGAGGGGATATGCAACTGAAACCATCGCGGAGAGAAGGGTAGCAGCAATTGTTTGCAGCCAGAGAGCGTAGGCTAGGTGTCTCGTCTTTTGTGAGTAACTGAAGGCCATTTCCTAATAGTTTAAGACACTTCTGCTCCCAAAATATTGAGTGCGAGGCTAGATGTACTGAGTACGATGCTATTTGGTGAAAGTTTTATGATTCTCTTTAGAAGAAGGGATTCTAGTGTCGGTTTGAAACTGGCTATCAGTGAATGACCATTGAGTTTTGTGCACGTGTCTGTATTTCTGCAATTCTTTATTTCCAGTACTAGAGTGAGTCAGGGGTAAAGTCATTCTTTCGAAATTTATTCAAACATTGAAATTCGAATGGAAATACTATTGGAGTTAGTGCCCATTCAGAGAACCTTCCATGACTGTGAAACAGTCACGGAAGATTTGTCTTGACCCACGATGTGCACTAGAATACCTAGAGGTACTCCTTTATTTGGAGCCGAGTATGGCTCGGCTGCAAATATGACTTATTGAAAAGGCATTCCAGGCTGTTGTGGTTGTTAATGAAAAGTTGAATCTTTCGAAAGTGGAAAGATAGAATGGGTGTCGAAATCGGTAGGAAGATCCGATCAAATCGAACTACATGAGTAGCTATGGGCTCCATGCCGGGCTACAGCATCATCTACATATGGAATTGTTTCAAGTAGTAAATGAAGTCATTGTTTAATGTATAACCAAAAATAATCCCTGTTTATAGACTCGTAGAATACCACATGCCAATATTGCCACAGACTCTTGCCCCAAGTAGTCGCTATAAACTAAGGGGAATGGTTGGATATGTTCTCAATGGTTTGCATTTTTTGGAGCTTCAAAGTCCAGCCAGCTAATGAGCGAAGTAGCCTCTCGATTTGTAAAATGCATGATCCTCGTGTAGACAAATGAATCTGGGGAAAAGGCTCGCGATGTATCATCGATGCTTGCTAGCTTCAAGATTCATATATCAGACATCACATAGCGATATACTAATGCCTCTTTAGATTCGAAGTGAACCTAAACACACAAATTCTGGACCGGCCCATGCATGCAATATATCAAAAACTGCCTATGTATGAGTAATAGATCAACCACGTGACTGGTCGTGTGACGAAATGAATCGAATTGATTTCAGTTATGTTGCCAGAGCTTCATGAAAAGAGTTGTGAATGTCGCGGGAATAATAAAAACTCAATTAGCAAATTTGTAAGATATTTAGACTTCAATATATCTCGTGCATGTTGATGGGAGTATCAATACATCTGCCACGTGTAGCTGGGTTACCTCTGGCGTGTATTGATTTCGCATGCAAAAATCTAGGAGATACTCCGTAGATCTCCAATCAAAAATTTACATCTCACTCATACCATAATTTATCTCGGCTATCGCGATGTCCTTGAGCTCATGAGAGGTAAAGTACTATATCGCAAGAGTCGGTGAGCACTGATTGATCGGGTTGGAGAACGCACGCCTGGACTCTGACACTGCAGATTGAGGGTGATGAGACTGCATGTTCGCCTTGATAGGCTCAAGGAGCGTTGCTGAGGCTTGCATATCGAGGTATTTCCCCTCACATAATTCATTGTGCATTGTTCATTGTACTCTTCTGTAACGAACTTTGGGGATCTCACAGCTTTGTATCCAGTGCGCGAGAGTGGCTGAGAGAATCGGTCCGTAGGGAATCAATAGATTTCCTACACGAGTAATGTACGTGAGGTGAGAATGCAGATCACGTGGATACGAGAAGATCAACGAAACGGCGGCATTTCCGCTTCGTTTGCACTAGGTCTGAAGTTGAGAACACGAGAGAGACTGGAAACTAGCAACTGATGGCGAGTGACGTAGAGCATCGTATTTGGTTTCGACAAGGTGAATTGCCGTCGCGAACTGATGGGAATGTAACCTAAGGGATGAAAGAGCTGGGAATGTAACTTGATTTTAAAGTTGTTGTTGTAACGGTTTTTGATATTGCATGAATGCTATAATAATTACTTACCCTTACCAATACTTGGGGTTCGCTACCTGCATGTATCGCAATTGGCATGGCTGCATCGGAATATTCTTAATGATTGTAATCAATTGCTACCGTACCGTAAATCTTGATTAGATGCCTGCATAACTGTAGATAATGTCCGATGCAATACGATAGTAGGGCTGTCACGCCTCATAGATAATTTAACGTGCTACTGGTAACATCTCCGAGGTCGCGAGGGCTGGACAGCTTGTCTTGTCTGAGAGCTAATGAACTATGTCGAGAACAGTGCAACGGTTGCACTTCCTAAAGAAGGCAAGCTTACTTAAAGGAGCTACTATATATCGATGGCCAATCATCGAGCTGTATCTATACGTAAGTCTCGAGGAGCGAAGATCTTGCCAGGGGCAACATACAGTAAATGGCTTGGTAGGTAACAGGCGAGTTGAGCCGCTCACACCACGATTCGATTACCATACAATATGTTGAAATGCCATGACATGACCCTCACCCCATGATATCCTCAAATTGAATGTATGCAGGAAAGGCAAGTTGGATGGTGATGTCCCCGTCCTTACCATCTCACATATATCCTCAAATTCCTTGTTTTGTCTGACATTATACCTGGTTCGCCTACCCTGCTATGATCTGCCGGCCCAACTTTAAATGCTGCTGGGAGCATGGGAATCTCTGTAGTAAAGCAAGAACAAGAATCGCCAGATAAAGATCGTGAACCGACGTAAATGGGAAAATTCTCAGAGCCAACGGCCTAGATGGTTCTTTTCCTGTTCCTCCTCTGCCTTTGCTTCCTCTTTGCTTTTTCTTTGCTTGACGGTTTCCTGGCATCCTTTCAACCTCACGACGACAAGCGGTACTAGGTGGTGCCTTTTATGCTTCCAGACCGCGCTTATACCAGATACAATATATCTGCAAGACATCGCCCTGCAGCTTCAGCTAAGAGGCTCACTGCTCCGGTGGAGTACCGCATCGATTGCTGTCTCTCTCATAATCCAGATACATGAGCCTCAGCTGATGAACTGCTTAAGCGGCCGACAACCTGCATACTTGTACTGTACAATCCATTCTTATACCCACGAGCTACCCCTCCGCGCGCACACGATGATGGCATGAGTATCACTGTCGATATCTTCTGTTCTTCGGTAAGATGAGCCTTTCATTGCTGTTGTGTTTCCCCCTTCATCCCACCAGGCCTCCGATACAGCCAGGCAATTGCCCATCATTCAATTGCCATCATCATCATCATCATCATCGTTGTATTATCCACACAAGCTATCCCACTTCTCGTCCGGTGCATGTGTACGTTTTTGGTCCAGCTTTGCAGGGTTCTTGACCTTGTTGGTGTTTGCAAAGCGCGGGTTTCTTATTAGCGCTCGGCTCTCCGTGTTGCCTCCACCACCCATCCATCCACTCGGTCCGCTTACTGCCCAGCGGAATTGATTATGTCGTGTTGCGCTAACCCAATATTTGTGCGCCCAGTACAGCTCGTTCTCTAGCATACAGCAACTATTATTTACCGTCTCCCCTCCACACACACACACCTATCCTCCGGCTCCTAGAAACCTCCAGACCAGGCCTCACCCTCGTGGACCTGCTCGTTGTCGACGGCTTCCCTCAATTGACCCACCTGTCAGAGAACAGTCAACCCAAACGCCCAAGGTGAATTGTCGACTTTTCTCCATCACATTTGGAGCTATCGAACCTTATCGGCTAAGCCGACCCATTGGAAACGGTGGGCAAATAGCTCTGAACTTTAATACACAAATCTGAACTTATCTACTGAGCCAATCAAAAGCAAGCCTGTTTTGCTAGACGTTGTTTCTTGGAACAGTCGCAATCATGATGGCCGAACACCCCAGAAGAAAACCTATGCCACCAGGTTATTCACCTCAATCAGACACCTATGGCCACAGTCGCTCTCGTACAACCTCCTCCACCATTTTCCCTACCATCGTTTATCCCCAGCAGCAGCCACAGCCGGCCCAGCAATACAACATGCAGGTGCAATCATACACTTCTCGGAGGACCCCATCCCAAGGTACCTTCTCAACTGTCGGCAGCAATGGCAATGGCCCATTTCCATTCAGACAGGGATCACAAGACCTGCGTCGGTCGACATCATCGAGATCAGGGGGTGGATCGCCGACCAGCTATGTCGCGTTGATGCGGAGGCAGAAGGCAACTGTGTGGTGTGATCGATCACAGCAGGAGGATCCACGAATGCTGGCTGCGCAGAAAGCAGCGAAATTGCGAGCCACTCGGGAAGTCATTGGCGGCCCAGGACCAGGACGAACTTCCACCAGTGGATCTGCGAGTATGACGGGCAGTAACAGAGTGACGGCGAAGATAAAACATCATGGAAAGGCAGGGCTGGTGGGGTATAGTCCTGGGGATCTGGTGGGAGGCGTGGGAGGTGTACCTATGCGATTGAGTGCTAGTGAAGTAGAAAACGACGACGGGGACGACGATGCAGATAGCCAACGCATGCAGTATACGCACCACCGAAGAACAGGGAGCGGGAGAAGTAGCATCAGTAGTGCGAGAAGAGGTCTTACATACTCACGGCAATCTGGCGCAAGCTCTACGGCTGGGAAATGGAGTTCTGGCAACTCTCCACCGGACTCTCTAACAGACTTGATTGAGGCTGGGGAGACTCCAGTTCCAGGGGTACATCAGAGGTCGCAGGGTTACTTTACAGCAGAAGGCTCCGGTGACGGCACTCGCAGTGCTGGGAGTGGAAGCAGTGGGGAGAGGGCTGACCATGTGGGCGACTTGGATAATTCCAACGCAGCCCGTCTTGCTAGCAACAGTCTCCTACAGTCTACGGTTACACGCGAAAAGAGCGTGAGAAACCCGGAAGAGTTACGGCGGAGAGGAAGTGTAGATGAGCGCACAATGACCATGTCTCACGGTCGACTGTACATCGCGAACCCAGACACAGACAGCGATTGAAGCAGTAGGGGAACTGAGAGCCGCAGATAGTATTGATATAAGCGAACGGATAGGGCACTACACAGGACATTTCAATGGCGTAATTTGGAATAGGGAATGGCGTTTACAGTGTTTGGGATGCATAGCTGATTGACATCCGATCACCTTTGTGTATTTTGCGAGCTTTCGCGGGAGAAGGGCATAGAGCAGATGCGGGTCTATACAGGACGTGTGGGTGGCATTATTTGTATACAGGACGCCTCAGAGGCAGTATGAAACTAAATCATTATGTTGATTTACATAATGAGCAGAGTACATGAATTATTTGATAACTTACGAGCTCACCTTCCTTAGTGTCAATTATATTGTCATTTTTGATTACTTTCACCAGCTTCTAGGTATGATATACATAGTTGGATTTGGAAACTGCCTAGGAAATCATAGCATTTGGTAAGCATTTGAATCTGAATTACAGAGACATGGAAAATTAGGCGTCTATGTTTGCAGATGTATCATGAAGGCAGGTGGCAAATGTGATTAAATTACTTAGATAAGACTGACCTCGACGACAACAGTTGAAGCAGACGATTAAGCGCTGCTCCCAAAAGATACTTGCGACCCCGTCTCTACTTAGGAAAACTGACTTCTCGGGGGTTTCAGTTATTTATTC
>Ga0247810_10000631_pt1 | contig 32741 bp, 38 predicted proteins | sample UWRJL119311C1_FD_179918 | JGI IMG/M metagenome (GOLD analysis project Ga0247810, IMG submission 179918) | Plant litter microbial communities from Arlington Agricultural Research Station in Wisconsin, United States - UWRJ-L119-311C-1 | ecosystem: Environmental > Terrestrial > Plant litter >... | reverse complement strand
CGCAGCAGCTCCGCCGGCAGCAACAGCCGACCAAACACCCAAGGCTTTATTACGAGCCGGGCCTTCTTTGAACTCAGTTAATACAATAGAGAGGGCAGCTGGGGACATGAAGGCTGCAGCCAAACCTTGAACGGCACGGGCGGCAATCATCATTAACTCATTTTGAGCAGCACCAACAAACATAGACGCGATGGTGAAGACAATCAATCCCGCTAAGAACATCTTACGACGACCAAATAGGTCAGCAGCACGGCCTCCGAACAGCAAGAAACCGCCAAATGCTAAGGTGTACGCCGTTACAATCCATTGCACATTTTCGACACTAAAGTTTAATGATTGCATGATCGCAGGCAAGGCCACGTTTACGATTGATGCATCCAGCACCACCATAAACTGGGCGAGCGCCAGGATACCTAGTAATAGGTTTTTATGAACTTTCATTATATGTTTCCCCTAAGAAATTTACTTATATTTGTAAATGATTGTAGTGCAAGATAGTTTGTATTGTCAACTATTTACAAAAAGACTATACTAGTAACATGAATCAAAGCAGAGACGATCAATCGATTTCTTGGCAACTTATGGAACTAATGTTTCAAAGTAAGCATCGTATCAACCATATTGCCGAAAAATATGAAATTACAACGATGCAATCAGCTGCTCTAAGGCTGCTTTCTCAAGACGACCCTAAGGCGATGCGGGCGCTTTCTGACTACTTTATGTGTGACGCTTCAACCATTACAGGGCTCGTCGATCGCCTAGAAGTTCACGACCTAATTGCACGCTCGAATCATCCGACCGACCGTCGGGTAAAACTGCTGTCGCTTACAGATAAAGGCGCCGAGCTTAAGGAAAGTATTTTAGATGAAACTCTCAAGGCAGAATCGGAACGACTGAACAAGATACTTTCAAAGGAAGAACGCATTATTTTGCAGGATCTTCTCAGTAAACTCTTGAACGAATAGAAGTATAAATACCAGCTTTTAACGCTGCCAAACTCACGTTAATTATCGTTCAGCCGCAAGATATCTTACACTCTCAAATAGATTTAAGTATATAATAGAGATAGAGTTTACAGCTCGCAAACTAATTCAATAAAGGAATAATATGGAAGTATCTACAGCAATCACGTTGCTTACAATCAACCTAATTGTTCTTTCGGTTGTTATCATTACGATAATAGTTGTTGGGATTATTCTCGTTGTAAAGCTAAATAAAATAGCTGAAAACGTTAAGCAAGCCACAGCGAACGCAGCACATATTACCGACTGGTTTTCGCCAGTAAAGGTATTTAGCGAATTTGCAAAAGCAGTCGCGAAATTTAAAAATCGATAATCAAGGAGTATTTATATGAAGAAATTTGAAAGTATAGTGTTATTAGCAATCGGTAGTTTTATTGCCGGACTTCTCGTAGCTCCCAAGAGCGGTAAAGAAACTCGTAAAGATATTGCCGACAAGGCTGAAGAGCTGAGAATTAAAGCGAAAGCCGGTATTCGTGAAGCTAAAAAGGGCGTTCATTCAATCAAAGACGAAGTCATTGATGGGGTTGAATCTGTTAAAGATATCGCAAAAGATGCTGGCAACGATGCAAAGCGTACCGCTAACCGTCTTAAAGACGAAGCTGCCGAACGCTCTGAGGCTGTTAAAGCAACAGCTCAACAAACTGCTGACGACGTCAAACGCGGCCGAAGCTAATTACATTCGGTAACTTAAAACAATAAGGCACGAGAGTGCCTTATTGTTTTATTTGATATGATGGACAGATGAGTACAATCTATACCGCATTCAAAGACAAGGTCATTATCGTAGCCGGAGGTGGCTCTGGTATTGGCGAGCAGCTTGTTCGCCAGCTTTCTTCTTTTGGCAAGACGGTTATAATTCTTGATCGCGATAAAAAGAACAGTACGATGCTTGCAAAGAAACTTACCAGCAGAGTTTCGGCAGAAGTCGTTTTCGAATCTATTGAGATGACTCAGACAAAAACCCTCGACAAGTTACTGAATCGCCTTAACCATAAATATGGCCCAATAGATTACTTCTTCAATGCAGCAGGTATCTTTATGGCTGGCGAGATGCGCGATACGGCTACTGACAATTGGCATAAGGTAATGGAGAGCAACTTACAGCCAATCATCAACGGTACGGCCTCTATGTATGCAATTATGCAGAAAAACGGCCATGGTCACATTATCAATTTCGCTTCAGCAGCTGGGCTATTCCCTGTACCGATTATGAGCATTTATGGCGCAACCAAACATGCCATTGTCGGGCTGACACTAGGCCTGCGTATTGAAGCAAAATCATTAAATATTAAAGCCAGCGTCGTCTGCCCGACAATCGTGAATACGCCACTGTATGACACAGCGATCTACAACAAGGTTAAAACCCAGAAAGCACTTCGCTTCTTTAAAAAATCGAATGTCCAGAAACCTAAATTGGCCGCTCATCGAATTATTGCGGCAACCGCCCGAAACAAAGCGGTAATACACACTGCAACAAGTACCCGCGTAGCCTGGATAGTGTATCGGATATCGCCAAGTCTCTACATAACAGGGGCGCGGAGGTTCATAACATTGTACCGAAAACATGGCCGCGATGTATAAAGTAGAATTATTATGAAAAAACTTAGCTTAGAAACATTTAACGAGCTCCTCGCTCAAAGCAGTATTAAGCCTCGTTTAAAAAGCGACTTGAGGTTTATTCAAAGTACCGAAAACCTTTCGGACGAAGAATGGAACGAAAGGGAACTGCTTAGCATTTCCGACCGTAATAACAAAAAGGGTGTACTGCTGGTATCTTTGGATGGTGATTTCTACATACTTCCATACGAACTTAAGTCGGGCATTACCAGCTCGGCGACTGGGCGCGGGCAATCGATTATATGCGACTTTTGCCAAACCTGGCAATATGGCAGTAAATCCGCCAGTATTAGCTTTCCAACAGACCGTACTTCAAGCGTCAGTTATTTATGCTGCGACGATTTAAAATGCAGCATGCATGTGCGTAACAAAACCCAGGCAGCGCATACATCACGGGCCCAGCTGCGCGAAGATTTATCTATCGAACAACGCGTCGAGCGGTTAAAGACTCGAATGCGTGAGTTTATCTCAAAGCTCCCCGTCGAAAGTATTTCAATATAATCAACTATTTGCTATACTTAATATAGTATTATAAAAAACTTCAAAGCAAAGTAGCGAAATATGACTGATAAAGAAATAGCAAAAATACAATTTGGCCTCGATTCATTTGGCGATATTCCAGTCGATGAAAACGGAAAGCTGTTTACGCATGCCCAGGCGATACGACAAGTAGTAGAGGAAGCCATTCTCGCTGATAAGCTTGGTATTGATGTTATCGCCCTTGGTGAACACCACCGACCAGACTTTTCAATTTCAAGCCCCGAAACAGTGCTTGCGGGTATTGCGAGGGTTACTAAAAATATCAAACTTGCATCGGGTGTAACGGTTTTAAGCTCCGACGACCCAGTCCGTGTATTTGAACGATTTTCGACACTTGATGCGCTATCTAATGGTCGAGCACAAGTTATTTTAGGTCGCGGCTCTTTTACCGAGTCATTCCCTTTGTTTGGCTACGAACTCACCGATTACGAAACCTTATTTGAGGAAAAAATCGAACTATTCTCTAAACTGCTAAAAGAAGAGCCTGTTACCTGGGAAGGTACGCTGCGCGCGCCACTTGATAACGCCGACGTATTTCCAAAGACAGAATCTGGCCACTTGCAAACAATGGTCGGCGTGGGCGGTTCGCCACAATCTGTCGTTAGGGCCGCACACTACGGCTTCCCGTTGATGCTTGCCATTATCGGCGGTTCACCAGACCGTTTCGTACCGTACATTGACCTCTACAAACGTGCTGCCAAAGAATTTGGCACCGAAGCCCACCCGGTTGGTATGCATTCACCAGGTTTTATCGCTGATACCGACAAAGAAGCCCGCGACATCGCTTGGCCGGCCCATAAAGCGAACTTTGACCGTATTGGTAAAACTCGTGGATGGACACCTATGAAACGTGAACATTTTATTGACGAAGTTGAACACGGCTCACTGTATATTGGATCAGTTGAAACTGTCGCCCAAAAAATTGCTAAATCTATTAAGACTCTAAACGTCGAACGATTCGATTTGGTATATGGTGGCGGCCCAATGGCGGCCAGTGCGCGTCTTAAGATGGTGCAATTATATGGCGAAAAGGTAATCCCACGAGTTCGTGAAATTCTCGCCGAAAAATAATATGGACGAGCGTATTAAGACAATTGGTATTATTGGTGCAGGCAAGGTGAGTATCGTTTTAGCACAGCTTGCGGTCAAAGCTGGCTATTCAGTGTTAGTAGCTGGATCGGGAGACCCTCAAAAGATCGCCTTAACTATTTCAGTACTTGTACCTGGTGCAACCGCATTAACAAGTGCTGAAGTAGCCAAGCGGGCTGATGTGATTATTCTGGCTATTCCATTAGGGAGGTACCAACAACTTCCTAAAGACGAATTAAAAGCAAAGCTTGTTGTTGATGCTATGAACTATTGGTGGGAAATTGATGGCGAACGACCAGACCTCACTAGTGCTAGTACCTCCTCGAGTGAGGTAGTGCAGCAATTCTTGTCTGAGTCGCATGTTGTTAAGGCCTTTAACCATGTTGGCTATCATGACCTTCATAACGAAGCACGTCCGGCAGGTGCGCCTAACCGAAAGGCAATTGCTATTGCTGGAGATAACGATTCAGACGTTCAGACCGTCGCAAAAATTGTTGATGAATTTGGTTTCGACCCACTAGTTATCGGTACATTATCGGCTGGGGTGAAACTGCAACCAGGTGGCGCTGTGTTTGGCGCGCACGTAAACGCACAAACTCTCAGGCAGATGCTCGATAACTTTGATATGATTGTATAGATGAACAACGAAAACATATACATTAGCCCTCACGAAGCGGCCCATAAATCACAGCGCGCACCCTGGCTCCGCGCTGCCGTACTTGGCGTCAACGACGGCATCGTTTCAACGTCCAGCCTTATGCTGGGTGTTTTAGGTGCGTCGGCGAACAAGGAAGCCATTTTAACAGCTGGTATTGCCGGGCTGGTTGCCGGTGCTATTTCAATGGGCGTTGGTGAATATGTATCTGTTAGCTCACAAAAAGATTCCGAAAAGGCTGATATCGAGATTGAACGACTTTCAATTCAATCAGACCCTGAAGCAGAGCTAGCCGAACTTGCCTTAATTTATGAAAAACGTGGCGTTGAAAAACAATTAGCCTTGCAGGTTGCAACCCAACTACATGCCCATGACGCCGTGGGTGCGCATGCTCGCGATGAACTTGATATCAATCAAGATGTTCTAGCAAACCCTATCCAAGCAGCCTGGGCTTCAACAATTGCCTTTTCTTTAGGAGCAGCGCTGCCAATTATTGCGGCTCTCCTCTCAAATGACAGCAACGGAGTCTTCCTCATTGTCGGCATCTCACTGGTAGGATTGGCCGTTTCTGGTAGCATCGGCGCCTACCTAGGTGGCGGTAATAAACTATGGGCCGCAATGCGGGTTCTTATCGGTGGAACACTTGCCATGGCGATAACTTACGGAATTGGACTTCTGATTGGACATTCGCTGTAATGGGTCTAGAGTCGTTAACAAAAGAGATAACCGACTTCTTCTCAGAACCGAACGCCTACCGTTCGGTTCTCATTTTGGCAGGCTCAATTGTCATCACGTATTTTTTGAGTAAGTTCTTAGCAGCGGGTATTATTAAAATCGCCCAAGCCGTGTCGGTACGTTCAGATAATGAGACAAACGAAGAACGCTTTATCCGTTTACGACAAGTTGAAACCTACTTGAGTGTAGCCGTCGCCGTCATTCGCGCCGCTGTGGTTGCGGTTGTAGCGTACGTTGTGTGGCGCATGATCAGCCCCGTTGCGAGTAGTGGAGCGGCGGCTATCGGTGCCAGCGCGTTCTTTATTGTGTTCGCCGGCCAAACCCTCGGTACAATTTTGCGTGATATTACCGCTGGGTCAATTATGATTATCGAACAATGGTTTAATGTTGGTGACTTCGTAAAAATTGAACCATTTATTAACGTATCCGGTGTCGTTGAGCGGCTAACGCTTCGTTCAACCCGGCTTCGAAGCCTGAGCGGTGAGATTGTTTGGATACATAACCAGCAAATTCAAGCGGCCCACGTTACACCCCGCGGCCTGCGTACTATCGCGGTTGATGTATTTGTGCGCGATAAAGAAAAAGGTCTGCGTACGTTAAAAGAACTCGCCAAAGCAGTTCCAGTTGGCGCGATGATGCTAGCAACCCCACTAAAGATCAACAAGCCCGAAGAATGGGGCAATTCATTGTATCGAATTACTATCATGGGCGAGACTGCACCAGGTCGCGAATGGCTGATTGAAAACTTCTTTGTAAATGCTATTAAAGAAATCGATTCAACGGTACGTAATAAAATGAACCGTGTGTTTGTGTACGAGCCAATTGCTCGTTATGCCGACCCAGCTGCCGAGAAAAAATTCAAACGAGCCATTCGAGCCCAAAAGAAGAACTAAGGTTGTTTTCGGCTGCTTGCGCCATTGTGCCAGAAGCCACAAAACTCACAAATATACTGCTGGAGCTCTTTAGCAGGCGAAGAAAGCTCGGCATCAAGCTGAGTTTTGTATTTCCGTTTTTTCTTTTCACCAACTAGGCAATATAAAGCCGGGTTTGGCTGAAGGGGGAAGCCGGGGGAGCGTTTAACATGTTTCATTACTGTTAATTATAGCGTCTTTGTTATACTGACACCACAAATACTAAGATTGACGCGAAGTTCGAAGCGCCGCTGCCCGGGCTGCTTATACAATAGGTACGTATACTACGTAAAGTTGCAAAAAAAGCAAAAAAAGAGTATAACAATGTCTAAACTTACATCTATCCATGTAGGTTTGTTGTGGCTATGCCACATTAACAACCTACCTCATGCCAACCGTTAGGAGATTCCAATGAGTGATACTGACGGGTCAGAGCCCGATGAGCTTTTGGAAGATAAGATAGATACGCAACCAATCCCAATCGAAGACGCCCCCTTTACACCAGAAGAGCTGCGTCAAATCAAGATCTCCGTGGCTGCACAGGTCGAGTACCAAAAGCTAGCCACGCCAGTAGAGCTAATCGTGCCACAGCAGCCCGAACCGTCGTTTGAAGGAACCTATAACCGTCGACCGCACTGGGTTGACGCAGTGGTATCTAACATCCTAGCTCCGGTGCTTTTTATAGGGACTTGGGTTCTCACGTTCATTGCAGGTGCATTATTGCTCTCTGTGTTGAAAAGTATTCCCGAATTTAATAGCTTCATCAGCACGAGCTTGAACCGCCTCCCAAGGCTGGCCGAGCTGCTGAGTTCGACTTCGTACGAAGATTGGATTTCCGTCTGGATTCCTCTCATCGTTTCGGCAGTCGTGAGCTTGATCATATTCTGGGCTTCAGCTCCGTCTTTCCTGGAATGGTTCTACGAAAAACGAACAGTTACAGAAGGACAGGTTGTCCTTAGTCGAAACATTCCAGGATATCTAAGGAACCTTATTTTCAAAATCGATGACTTTACCGAGAAGATCAACCGCAAGGATGTTCGAAACGTAAAAATCGAAACGACTGGGATTGGTGAATTTTTTGGATACGCCACGGTTACGTTTGAGACTTGGTCTCAAACCGACACAGCGTTCCACAATATTCGATTTTTCAGTCACCCAGATGAAATTCGAGCGCTGTTTCCGATCGACGATCTAGGAAGCCCTGACGCAAATTAACATGAGGAGGTTTATGGCCGCGAAGCAATTCGCGGCCTCTTCATTTTGAATATGTTACTACAACATATTTCACAGTGCTTAAGGTTGTACGAAATAGAATAAATGATATAATAAACAAAAACCAAAATATGAAGCATTTATTACAGACAAAGGGGATAAAAGGGTGTAGTCCTTTTTTATTTTTTGTTCGATGAAATATTACTAGATTTTTTGTAGCTAATAATATCTGACCGGACAAAAATCCGGGCTGTGATGACATTTTTTAGTTGACTCATAGTTAAGCCGTTCTTTAACAATGTGTTACCAAAAAAGCTGTTATCGAAGCAAATCCGCCAATCTACACCTTTAGGGGGTGTTGGAATGAATTCAATCGCTCAGGTCAGTTCGGCGTTATCGCCAGAGACCATCAGACCACGCAAGGACGTGGCAGAGCTGAAAGATCAAGAGATCTCGCTTGACGACGAGCAGACACCGCCTAAAAAGCGGATTCGAAGCCCGAAACGTCAACCGAAAAAGGTCATCGGCCCGAAGTATGTACGGCCGCGTCCAAGGCGCGGCCTCCCGCTGGTGCTTTTCTGGATCCAGCAGGTCCTCCGTTTGGTTCCGCTTATGTGGGGAACCGAGTTTCACTTCTCGAACCCGAAGCTCACCTTCAAAGATGCATTGCTTCAGAGGTATTTCTACCTCTGGAACCGCCTGAAAGACCTTTCGGAAACCATCAGTCGAACGGTCACCGTTCTCAACAGTAAGGGTGGAGCCGGCAAGTCGCCGACCATCCTTTACTTGGCTGCGTTGTATCACAGAATCACGGGCTCCTGGAACATCCTTTTGGATATGAACCAGAACTTCGGAACCATTGCCAGGCTGGCTGGTATTCGTCGCAGCGACACGTTGTCACTGCGCGATGCTATTCGGCTCGGCAGGGATCTGGAGACCAAAACCGACTTCAAGACGCGTGCAAAAGCCCACCGGCAGACTGGTCTTAGGATCATTTCGTCGGCGGACATGGACGCCACCGAAGACGTGTTCTCCGTTGCGGAGATTGTTAATCTTCACGACAAGGCTGACCGGATTTTCGATTCGGTCTTCCAGGACACGGGTAATGGTATGAGCCATTCTTGCAACATCGCCGCAGTGCTAACCGCGGACGCCTTGGTGTTTCCGGCTATCTGGGACAACGATGACGCAATCATTGGAATCCAAGAAACGCTGGACGGGTACTTCGAACGAGGGTATGGGTCGAACATCCATAAACTCGGCTACTTCGTCGTACTCGGCACGAACCCGAAATGGAACAAGGAAGAAGTTTTCGCAAAGTTCTGCGCCCGTATCTTTGCTGCCTTTTCGGCAGCTCACCACGGGCCAGAGCCGGAGAAGATGGATCCCGTGAAGCTTCAAGAAGAGACCGACCGTCTGATGCAGATGCTCGGAATCAGACTTGAACGCTTCTTCATGGTTCCGTTCAGCAAGTACATCAAGAACAAGAAAGTGGTCGACACATCACAGCGCAAGATGGGGCTCGCCAGCAAGGTAGGCTACCTCGAAGTGCTGGTGTCGATCTACGAGAATGGCATCGACAAAGATCCCGTGTCGGAAGATGCGGGCGTCAAATTCGAGGCAGAGCTCGCTCGTCTATTCCAGATTTCCGCTGCAAGTCCAAACGCTAAGGAGGAATCGTGATCAATAAAACGATCGCACTGTTGGACGTCGTGGGCTTCGCAGTCCGCGACTTCGCGCGCAACACCCCGAAGACGGCTTACGCCGCCTTCATGGTGTTTGCGCTGATGATGGTGGGGCAGTCTGCACAGGCTGCCCCGTTGTCGCCACCGCTGGAAGTCGACGATCCGAGTAATTTCATCGGATGCCCGTCACTTGCATGGGCACAGCCCTTGCAGGGGACTTCCCAGAACATCAGCGGAATGGTCATCGGACTGTTCATCGTTGTCGTGCTGTTCGTCATGCTGCTCAGCGGCGTCATTCTCGCGCTCTCCGGAAACCGGAGAGACCGAGCGGCGGGTGCGATCGAAGGCGCAAAGAATGCCGGCCTCGGTGCCGTCATCGTCCTGATCGGTGTTCCGATCGTTACGGTGGTCATCTGGGGCATCGCAACTCTGTTCAACCCTTCCTGCACTGCGTAGTTCACACCTGGCCGGCTGTATGAAAATGCAGCCGGCCAGGCCTTAACGTTTCTCTGGAGGTATTCCATGCCTAATCCATTCGACCCCTGGAGTTGGTTGAACACGCTCTTTGAGTGGTTCATCGGCTCTTGGACGCAGTCTGGTGGGCAAGCCCTCCAGAGCGCAATAGCCTTTCTTACCGCCGCACAATTTCCCAACCTAGGGGAAGAGTGGTTCATGAAGGTATGGAATTCAACCTTTGGGTTGAGCCTACTGATTGGACTGGCGGCAATTATGGTGCATGCGTTAGTGTTCACCATTCGTTCAGCCTACACGAACCTCGGTGCGTCGTTGGTTGCATTTGTAAGACTCGCTTTTAATGGCGGTTTTCTTCTGCTCATCGTCGTTATCGCCATGGGTCTTGTAGATTTTTTGATTAGTATCGTAACAAGCTGGATTTCCGCAATACTTGACCTTGCGACGTGGACTCAACCGTTTGCGGCCGTCATGGACATGAGCGGATTAAACATCTGGCTAAAGCTTTCCATTTCCAATGCAGGGATGATAATCGGTAACCTGCTGTATCTTCAATCCATCATGATGAACTTCTGGATCTATATCTTCGTTATCTGGTATCTACTGGGTAGCGCTCTTGGTACAGGTAGAGTAGCTCAATTTGTTCGAAGTATGATTTTTGCAGCGTTGCTGACCACTTTGTTCGCGCGGGTGTTTCAGGTGTTTCACCTGGGATTATCCGCGATTGTACTGAGTGTGGCTCAATCCATCGGGATGCAGCCAATCGTCATCTTGCTCGGAGTCATGGGCTCAGGTGCTGTCGCACTTGGAATTCCTATTTTCATGATGATCGCTTTCACGGTTGCGTCTTATAAAGTCGAGCGTCGTCTCGACGTACGGGCGTTTATCCAGAAGCAAACCCGCAACAAAACCCTCGCCAACTCCGGCGAATTAGCCGAAGAGAGCGCTGGGCGTCTGCGAGCAATCGGAGACGGTACGAAGGAGGCTGCTGGCGGAGCAATTCGCTGGGCAGCTCTTGCGGCTGCGACTGCCGCGATTGCAAAGGTCGGAACTGGTGTCGCTGCTAAAATAGCTGGCGCTACACCGACCCCACACACAAAGCTCGTCGCAGTTGGACTTCTCGCTGCTCAAGCCGGCACAAGCTGGGTAGAGAACAAGACGAGGTCCTACATCAATAACCGCGTGGGAAGGCCCGGTGCAAACCGAGCACGAACACGACAAAGCTCCACCTAGTAGAGAGGAAAGTCAGTGGTAAATCAGCTGCAAAGCAATCAGACTGAAGTTCCTCAATACAATCTGGAGGGACATAAGGAATTTCGAGCAAATAGTCTCTCGAAGGATCAGGGGAGGTGGATCGGAACATGGATGGGAATCACCGTTTTTCTGGTGATTCTTCCGTGGATTCTCGACCTCTGGTCCGAAGCATCAACGGATTTCGTTCGTTACTTCGCGCTCTTCACTTTGGTGATTGCAATATACGGTTTCTATAAAAACGAGGATGGCGTAGGGTTTCGTAACCTTCAGGCAAAACTCGGAAACCGGAAAATGCGCAAGAACCGTGACGAGAAAAATTCGATTCTCAGGGCTAAACGTCCACCTATCGGTCTTCGGATCGTAGGGTATCCGACGGATACAACCACACCAGAATTCCCAGAGGAGATTCGCGAAGCGCTTGGCGATGTCGAGCTTAAACGTATCATGGAGCAGTTTAACGAGGAGTCTTTTACGCTGGGAACTGTTTACAGTAAAGAAGACAACTCTGATACCGCTTTCGTTGTTGGTACGGGCATGAAAAGTGCAAACGCTGACGCTACCGATTCATTTATGGGTCGAAAGCGCGTGGTGGAGGCACTTTCGCATGTTGCCATTGAAAGCGATGCGCTGCCAAGCGTGTCGTTGATTTACTCGACAAGACCACTCGATATGTTGCCAATCGTCGCATGGGGTGCCGAAAACCTTGACCCTGAAGTCACAAATGCTCGTTCAATCGAGCTGAAGGACCTCGGGACAAACAAGGAAGGTATACCAATCCTCGACGAGGAAGCGTTTTTGAACGCCAGTGTCGCCGAACGTCAGGCGGCCTCAATCAACATGATGATGGCAAAATCATCTGTTGACGGGCAAGAAAGTTCGATGGCTATCGGTATAACCGTCCCGCGTCCAAGCAATTGGAAAAAACGCCGGGATGGAACGCTCGATGGCCTGTTGACACCAAAGCAGCTACAGGATGCTCCAATCACAAACTTGGCCTTGCTCCTCGAGCAGGAACTTGCAAGTGCGGGAGTGTCCGACGTTGCGGCGTTGTCGGAAACGGACATCAACCGATTCATTCGCTCTAAATGGGACGTGAAGGGGATTCGGCAATGGCACGCCCGTCTCGCAGAACATGTAGTTGCGCAAGCGGCTGTGCTGTTCGGCGACGAGGAAGCTAAAAAGTTGGCTCCCGAGCCAATACCAGCCCCTTCACCCTGGCCAGAGTACAAAATCGTGCCAGGCATATCGAAAAGTGGAAAGAGTTTTCTCTTTATCGATGGCACCTATCATAGGGTGCTGCAGGTGAGGAAATTCGGCAAGACGAAAATTTTTGCCGATGACTTCGTCCCAATGTTCGCATCGCAGGATATGCAGCCCGCATCTATGACCGGTGTTACCGTGTCGGTGTGTGGCGACATCATCAATGTCGAGAACGAACAAAAGATGCTGACACGGAGGATTGTTATCCGTCAGGCCATTAGCAACGAGAGGAAAGGTGATAGGTACGAAACGCCAGCCGAGAGAGAAAAGGCTGGTGCACTCGAAAACAAGCAGTTCATGCTTCACTATGGCGGAGCGTTCGCGCTTAGCTATAACGTCTACGTCACGATTTCGGCAGTAACGCCGGATTTGCTTGATGAAGTCGAGAAGCGAGTCAGGGCGCATGCTCGTCTGAGCCGCATTACCTTGCGGTACATCAGCGACGAGTCGCGCCAGCTTCGAGCGTTTGCTACGGCGAACTTCGGAGTGAACATGGCTAATAGGTAACACAAAGTGAAAATTCGGCTTCGGCCCAGGCAAGTTTCGTACTTGCTTGGGCCGAGCCCTTCAACTATCTAACGTACTCTTTCGAAGAATAGGTTATATAGTTGAGGTGCTCACGCGACCTCTGTACGTTCACAATTCGACCAGACTCTACTTAAGGAGCGACATGCCTCACAATAGTCAGATCACGTCGTTCAACGCGCCTCTTAACGATGCCGTTGGGCCTTTCGTCCCATTCAACGCAACCCCGCCGCTACACAATTGCGGCGTGGACATTGGTCCACGTATGTTTGGCGCTGCAGAGCGCTTTTACATGGACACCATGAGCATGATGCGACTGCGATACATCCTCAAGCCGACGTTCCAGATTTATGGAGACCTCGGCAGTGGAAAATCGAGCATCGCCAAGATTTACGCCTGGGAAGGCGGAGCAATCTACAATGGTCAGCGTAAATCTCGTGTGTATGCTGACAACCACCGAAACCTGAATGGTATCGGTGAGTATGATCGATTGGCACGGCTGTACGATTCAACCCTCATCAACCTCGAAGAAAGGATTAACCCCTTTGATTCATCGCTTGGTCTGGGTATGTCTGACCACCTGGAAACGGCGGTTGCGATTTATGAATCGTACAACGAAGGTGCGTCACCGAATCGTCACATGAAGCTTGCGATGCGAGTCGCGCTTTATGAAATGCTTAAGGACGAACAACGGGAAACGCCCAGCGCTGAGCTTTTCGCAAAAATTCTGCTGAACATCCGCAAGGAACATGGGCTTGACTACACGAAAGGTGTTATCGAGACGGTCCGTAAAACAGACCTTCCGTCGGCACCCGTAGAACCGTTGTCCGAACTAAAGGACGACGAGTACGTCGAGCGCATCATGGATGTCAGCCTGACAAAAGAAGAACTCGACTCGGGTAACATTAACTGGGAAGAGTTTACGGTCGATGCCGGCCTTGTTGCGGAAGCCGTTCTTGGCTTTCTCGACGGGGAATATGGCGAAACGTTTGGCGGAACTGCTTCCTTCGGGGATAAGTTCGGGCAGCGTTTTGTTGGTATCGACTTTAGTCACAAGAATGACCAGACCATCGCTTTTCTCATCGCAATGGTCTTGAAGGTTAAAGAATCGGCAACGCTTCGGCGTGATCGACGATTTATGTTTGATATTGAAATCATGGACGAAAACTCCGCGCTGTGGGCAATCCCCACATTCGCGAGGGCCATGGCTAAAAGACTCAAGCATGCACGAAGTGAAGACACTACCATCATCCAAATTTCGCACCGTCCACAAGACTATGCGACCGTTGGAGAGGCGGGGAGTCAAGTACGATCCCTTGCGATTAACTCTCGTAAGGACATCGGTGCAACCTTCATCGCCAGATTCGAAGACAAGGAGAATGTCGACTATATCACCGAAGCTTTCGGCTTCAGTGCTGTTGAAAGGTCTCATCTCATGAACCTGGAACCAGGCCAGTACGGCCTGTTCTTGCCAGGTCGAGGACTCCATTTTTTCAAAGCCGACCTCACGCCGGTGCGCCAGTGGCTCATTGAATCCAATGCGGCTATGTACAGTGCGCTCGAAAGAGCGTCTTAAACAAGAAAGGCGATGCTATGGCACGTCAAGACGGAGCTCGCCGCAACTGGTGGGTTATTGTCGCTGTAGTGCTTGTAGTGTTGCTTGCGGCGGTTGTCCTCCTCCGGCTTTTCCTGTCTTCAGGGGAAGCCGGAGAGGACGTCGCCTCCAAAACTTCAAGCACCAACTCGGCCGCTGCTGCCGGGCCTAAGCCCACGAGCAGCGAAGGGCTCGAGGAACATGAAGATGACACTCCCTTAATCAACGAGTACGATTGCCGAAATTTCATGAGCGCAGAGGATTACTCCTCCTTCATAGATCGGCTGTACGAGTTCGAGGTTATTAGCCAGATGCAACCATCTGACGAGCGCCTCGCATTAATGCAACCCTACGTGACGGAGCTGTTCATGAATACACAAAAAGGCCTTTTCCAGCGCCCAATTGTGGAAGGCGTCACCATTGAAGTAAGCAAAGACAGTGGGATGTCGTGCGTGTCGAATTCCGATAACGAACTCATCGCACGCATCACGCCCACCGTCACCGTTGTTCAGCAAAACGATGATGGTACACAGACAGTCCTCCAAGGGCCGATGACGCTTCCGTCAACACACTTCACCCGTTGGGTGCTTTCGGAAGGCATTTGGCACGTTAACGAAGAAAAAAAGTAATGAGGTGAGTCACGATGAACCGCGTATACCTTTGGGTAGTTGCGTCCATCGTGACGTTTGCCCTTGTTGCTACTCTGCTCGTTAGTTTCGTCGCTTCTTTGGGCCTCGGTTTCGTTGGCGCAATCCAAGCATGCGGCATTGAACTCGTTACCGGACAGGCAAAACAACAACCAGAAAGTACGGGCGAATCCGCAGCTTCAGTTGAGCTAGGTTCGGCTGCTAAGGTGTACTTCGACCAATTCAGCGATTCAGAACAAGCTGAGAAGAAGAAGTACGCTGCCCTCATTGTCACCGAAGGAGAGAAACGCCCCGAAAAGCTCACTCGCCACGACATAGAAGCGGCAGTTGGTGTCGCTATTCAAGAATCAAATATCACAAACCTGCTAGTAGCAGAGGATCACGATAGCTTGGGGATTTACCAGCAACGGCCATCCGCCAAAAGCTGGGGAACCCCCTCGCAAATCATCGATCCTGTTCATGCAATCAACAAGTTTTACGATAACCTTGTTAAAATTCCCGCCGAGACGCGTGCAAAAATGTCGCTCATTGACATTGGAATTAAGGTACAAGTTCCCGACCCGGACGCCTATCACAAGAGATGGAAATGGAACGATGTTGCAAAAGACATCGTTTCCACGTACATGTCGGGTGGCAGCGGCGACCTGTCGGGTACCATTTGTTCAGAGTCGGCAGGGGTCTCAACGGGCGAATGGGAACTTCCGCTCGCCAAGGACTCGTACTGCATATCTGATCCGTTTGGAATGCGGCTGCATCCCATTTTGAATACATGGAGACTCCACGCCGGCCTAGATATGTCCTGTAATAACGGTGACCCGATCTACGCAGCTCATGACGGCACCATCGCTATGGCTGAGTGGAACGGTAGTTTCGGTAACTATGTTGAAATTGAACATGGAGATAATATCTCTACGGGATACGCACACATGGTACGAATCGCTGACGGTATCTCGAAAGGAGCCTCTGTCAAAGCTGGTCAAGTAATAGGATACGTAGGTACAACCGGGGGTTCCACTGGAGCCCACCTTCACTTCTTAGTGAAGGAGAAGGGTGAATATACGGATCCGGTTCCATTTATGGAAAAAAACGGCGTGAAGTTTAAATAATTCCGCCTCCCACGGCAAGTGGGCTGCTCCCTGAAAAGGCGAGCGGCCCACCGTCGTGGTAGAAAGCACCCTGAAATGGGTGCTTTATTAAATTGCGTGCAGAATTGTGTGAAATGATATACTACTAAAATGAATATAGAAACCGAAAGATTATCGCCGCGTCACCCTCATGTAAAAATTGTTCGTCATATCATTCCTGATGTATCGACAGAGCCGGTAACGAAGCCGTCCAAAGACTCTTTTCACCGTATTTCCATGGTTGTTTCTGCAAAGCTCGGTTCACCGATAGCATTTCTGTTAGCTATTCTTCTTATCGTTGTCTGGATTTGTTCTGGCCCAATTTTTGATTTTTCCGATACATGGCAATTGGTAATTAATACCACCACGACTATCGTCACATTCTTAATGGTATTTGCCATTCAAAACACCCAAAACCGTGATGCACGCGCTATGCAACTAAAGCTAAACGAGCTTATTAAAAGTAGTCGTGGTGCACGCACTGAATTTGTTGATATCGAAGACCTTACCGATACTGAACTGGATGTTATGCAAGCTCAATTCAAACTACTTCACGACCAGCTTCTCGAGAAAAAAGCTAAAGCATAAGCCTCCTTTGGTAAACAAAACCTGTCAATGCTATACTATTAAAAACGTAAGCATTAAGGAGTTTAGTCTGTGATAAAAATGAAACGAACCAGTACCCTAGTGCTTGTTATGGCATTTGTTATTGCGCTGCTCCCCGTATCAACATACGCTCAAACCGCAACCGAAACGCCAACTAGTGATGATGCCTGTGCAACCGCAAAGAAGCGAGTTGGCACTCATGCATCAGCGATCTCGGTTCTATACACCGACCATAATGCGAAGTATGCCACCATGAAGGGTCGCATCGACACGCTGGTTTCGTCGGCAACTAAAACTGCGTATACTGATATCAGTAGCCTTACAGCTGCTCGTGATACGGTTTCTACAGCACTCAGTGCATACAATACGCAATCAACGGTATATACTGCTGCACTTGAAACGGCCCAGGCAGCACCCTGCGGTGAAGAACAGGGCGAATTTACTCCAGCCCTGACAGCAGCCCGTACTGAACTTGTATCCTTGCGCGACGATGCTGCTGCCGTTAAGGCGTCCATCATACAGAACGCCGCACCAGCCCTACGTAACTACGCTACCTGGCTTAAGGCAAATACAACTACTACCGAGGAGAAACAATAATGAACCCAATCCAAGAAGAACCAAATACAACTCCAACTGGCGGTACTCAGCCACAGTACAACCCATCAACTTTTGTGCCCGAGAATTCATCTCCACAAGCGGATGTAGCCGCCCTCGAAGCTATTGGCGCTCTCGAAGCTGAAGAAGATACTTCTCGCTTCACTCAGCCGATACAGCCTACGACAGAGCCGCTTCAACCTAGCCAGTTTGCCCAGCCAATTAGCACCGCACAGTCTGCTCAGCCTGTAGAGCCTGTACAACCAACCGAAGCTTTGATTGAGCCGATGACACCATTCGTATCTGAACAACCAACCGTTACCCCGCAAGACGTACCGCTTACAGCTGCAGTGCCAGCCGGCCCGCTGCAAACAAATTCAGATCCGTTTGTTAAACAGAAGAAATCATCTAAAAAGCTTGTCATCATTCTTATTGCTGCAATTGTCGTAATCGGCGTGGCTGTTGCTGGGTATTTCGTTTGGCAATCGACCCAGACAACTGGCGCAACTGAGACGACAGACAGTACGAATGGTAATCAACCCGGTGGCACCATTCCAACACCAACCGATACCGAATCTAGTGTAAACAGCAGCGCAACCTCACTCGAGGAAGGTGCAAATAGTATAAATGACAGCGGTTACGCAGATACCGCTTTATCAGATGAAACTCTTTACGAAAATTAACTTTTGACCTGACAACCGCACCCTTTATTTGCTATACTGTCATACATGAAGCCGATAACCCCTGCGAGTCCGCACGCCATCATTATGGTTGGCATCCCTGGTTCTGGAAAAAGTACGTTTGCTGAACACTTTGCCGACACCTTTAGCGCGCCAATTATTAACGAATCTCGAATTGCTTTCGAGGCCGATTTAGACAGTAAGCAAACTGATGCAATTTCGGCTGTATTTTTAGACCAAGTTCTAAAAACAAACCGAACGTTCTTAATCGAGGCAGCCAACCTGACAAAAGCGAAACGAAACAAACTTATTGCTACTGTTAGCAAAGCTGGTTACCGCTCACTTATCGTCTGGGTTCAAACCGAAACCAACGAAGCAAAACGTCGCGCCCTACGCGCTAAGCCAACTGGGTCAGGCTTATCTGATGCTGAATTTGATGCGGCCGTCCGCGCCTTCCATCCGCCGCTTGCTCAAGATAAAGCAACAGTCATTAGCGGTAAGCACACCTATGCCACCCAATTAAAGGTAGTGTTGAAGCAACTTGCTGGCAGCCGCCCAGATACCCATGTCGAGCCACCAAAACCTCGTCAAATGGGCAATATAGTAGTTAGGTAACCCACACCATGCCAATCATCGAAGATAGTGAGTTTGGCAAAATTACAGTACGGCGCAGTGCTAAAGCGACGCAAGTACGACTTCGGGTTGCGCCTGATGGTACATTACGAGCTTCGATGCCGATGTACGCGCCACTTTTTTTGCTAAAACGACTCCTTAAGAACTCTCGCCCTGAACTGCGTGAGCTTCTTCAGCGTTCTCAACCGCAAAATGAATTTAAAGATGGCCAGCAGATTGGCAAAAGCCACACAATTATCGTCCGATCCTCGACGCGATTCTCGACAAAAGTAAAAGGCCAACACATCTTGGTTGAACTTCCAGATGACCTGACGCTAGACGACCCACAAGTAAACCGAGCTATTCGAGATAGCATTATTGCCGCCTTAAGGGTCGAAGCCAAGAGCTATTTACCAAAAAGATTGGCGTGGCTAGCCAACCAATTAGGCTTTTCGTATGAGAAGGTCCGCTTTTCACATGCCAGTGGGCGATGGGGGAGCTGTAGCAGCAATGGCACTATCAGCCTCAACATTGCGCTGATGAAATTACCATTCGAACTGATTGATTATGTGCTTGTTCACGAACTATCACACACCATTCAAATGAATCACAGTCAAGATTTTTGGGAGCTTGTACAAAAAGGTGACCCCAGTTACAAACAACATCGCAAGCTACTTAAAGCCGAAGCCCCGTCAATATAGTTTGGTTTAATATACAAATCCACCCCGAGCGGTTATAATCATAAGCACTTATGGACAAGGCCCACCCTAAATATAGTCAAACATCTAACAGAGCACTGCGTTACGTCGGCCTTCTCTCGTCACTGGTTATAGCTTTTTATAGCTACTTGATTGTATTTGGCGTTATTCCAAGCATTTATTATGCTGGCCCTGAAATTGCCATAGCCTTATCACTGACCTGGATTGTGGTAAGTATCTACTATTTCTTCATGCCAGCCCGCAGTCAATTTAGTAGGGCTTGCCGACTCGTCACGTATCACGTTGTCGCGCTCGGAACGCTTTCGCTCATTACAGGCTACAGCCAGGTGTTCGCCTGTCTATTTGTGTTGTTATTCATTGGGACAAATTTCTATTTCGGCCGATTAGCATTACTTGGTAGTATCGCGTCGTTGATTATTGTAGGTATGTTTGATGTATTCTTACGCTTCGTCGGCTATCCTTCAGTGCAGCTCGAGATTATTCTTGGCATCTCCGGTATCGTGTTCCTCGGCCTCGCGACCGTTGGCCTTATTGCCGCCCAAGAAACACGCCGTCAGAGCCTGTTACACAGCCGAGCGCGTGAACGGTTGCAATACGACCGCATCCTTACGATCATTAACAACCTCACCGATGCCACACTTAGTACTGACGAAAAAGGTACAGTACTGATGTACAATGCCGCGGCCCTCGACCTTATGGACACGAACGACAGTATTAAAGGCAAAAATATCGGTTCTTTATTCAACCTTACCGATGTCGATAATAAAGAAGAAAATCTATTTAGTATTCTAAAAGAATCTAAAAAGGCAACACGGCGCGACGATCTTAACCATAGTTATGTTGACGGTGAATCGATCCGCCTTGAAATTACCTTTGCGCCAATTCGAAGTTCATATAGCCCATTCAAGAAGGCTGATGACCAGGCTGGATATATTGTCATCCTGCGTGACGTGACCAAGCAAAAAAGCCTCGAGGAAGAGCGTGATGAGTTTATTGGCGTAGTTAGCCACGAGCTTCGCACCCCAGTAACGATTGTCGAAGGAACGCTCTCGAACCTTGGAGTACTTATCGACCGCTCAAAGGTGCCAGACCCTATCTCGTTAGCGAAGACCGTCAAAACAGCCCACGACCAAGTGCTGTACCTTGCGAAACTAGTGAACGACCTAAGCGCGCTATCTCGGGCCGAACGCGGTGTTGGAGATGCGACCGAAGAAATTAGTGTCACTGATTTACTTCATAGCCTGCACCATAAATACCAAGAAGAAGCCGAAACACGCAACCTGCATCTCAATATCGACCTTGGCACAAAACTCGGAACGGTAAATGTGAGCCGCCTGTACCTTGAAGAGATTCTACAGAACCTTATTACCAACGCCCTCAAATACACTAAAGAAGGCAGCGTAACCCTAGAAGCGAAGCACTCAAAGAATAGCGTCCGCTTTACGATTGTAGATACGGGTATCGGCATCAGCCGCGGCGACCAGGCAAAAGTATTTGGTAAATTCTACCGAAGCGAAGACTACCGCATTAGAGAGACGAACGGTACCGGCCTTGGTTTATATGTTACAACAAAGCTTGCACACAAACTTCATACAACCATCGAGCTCAAGAGTCGCCTGAACCATGGTTCGTCGTTCAGCTTTGAACTACCGACTAACTAAAACCTTTCGGCCTTTCCATTTGACCGTACGGCGCTGGTACTGATAGACGCTAGCGATAATCAATATGATTTCTTGCACTAATAATACCGGCCACAATATGGCGCCGAGCAGCACACCCTTGTTCCATACTCTGCGAAGATACCACCCATAGATAGCTGCATACAGCATGGCGATCGCTAAGCCAATGAGATGCGCGATACTTATTCCGGTATAAAACATAGTCGCTACTACGAAGGCAGGGAACAGTAGGACGGTTAGATCGAGAATAGCTAACAGTGCCATCAGCATTTTGTTTTCAAGCAGAGGAAATAGTAGGCGCGCACTCGTGACTAACTGCGAGCGCCACTTCTTTTCGTAGGCGACACCAAAGTCGGCCGTGCCAACAAGGAAGCGATATTCATCGGTTACCGCTAAACTGGCGGATAGTTTCGATTCTGGTTGCACGACGGTTTTGAGCGCCTCAAAGCCGTTAAATCGTTCAAGCAATACTCGGCGGTTCACAAGCCAGGCGTTGCTTGCAGTAGCTGGGGCTGCCTTAGTGTGAAAGATTATTTCCCAAAAAAAGCGCAGAGGAGAGAACAATACACTCGCTCGCCAACTATCTTCGCGGCGCGGTAGTACCGATACCATCGCTGCTCGCTGCGAAACAGCATAGCGCACAAGGTTGCTAACGGCGTTCGGTGCAATACGAGTGTCAACATCCATAAACAACAAGTAGGAGCCGCTAGCCTCACGTAAGAGGCCTTGGAGGGCATGGTTCCTACCAAGCCAGCCAGCCGGAAGCGCATGGCCTTCGACAAACCGAACTCCATCCTTCGCAAAAGACTTAATAAGCGAAGAGGTTCCGTCAACAGAAGCATCGTCCAGTACGATAATTTCTAGCTTCTGGTAGTCGGAGGCGATTACTTTTTGGAGACACTCAGTCAAGGCATGCATTTCATTTCGAGCAGGAATACATACCGTTACGCTGGGCATATCGGTTTCTTTTGCGAGCTTCGATTCGTATACAGGAGGAGTGAAATGCTTCATTGCAAACCGTAGTTGACGCACCATCAAGCCGGCTACAATCAGTAGCACTCCATAAGAGATATAAAGTATACCTTCAAACATTATCTTTATCATACACTATATTGACGCTACCCTAGTGATGGTGTATAGTTTTACTTGACAGTCTGCACAAGCAGACTATTTATTTTGGGAGAAAAAAGTGGCAGAGCCAAAAAACGTCACACGCATTAAAGCGACAGATACAGCAAGTGCTAAAAGCACTCCAGTTGCAAAAGCAATTAAATCACTCAAGAAGCCAGTCAAGAAAACCAAAACCGTTAAAGAAGCAAAAGAACCAACAAACTGGTTCACAAAGGCTCTTTTTGGAATTGGACGCTACGTTAAAGGTGCATGGGTCGAGCTTAAACAAGTTCGTTGGCCAACCCGTAACGCAACTTGGGGGCTTACTCTAGCAGTTATACTGTTTAGCGTGTTCTTCGTGGTGCTTATCTTGCTCCTCGATGCCTTCTTTAATTTTATCTTCGAACTAATCATTAAATAACAAGGAACTATATGACTTCTAACAACCGATATGACTCATCTCGCCAATGGTACGCCATTCACACTTACAGTGGCTACGAAGAAAAAGTAGCTGACAGCATTCGTCAACGCATTAACGCTGTTGATATGGCTGACAAAATCTTTGACGTAATGGTGCCAAAGGAAAAGCAAATTGAAATTAAAAACGGCAAGCGCAAAGTTGTTGAGAAGAAAATCTTCCAAGGCTACGCCCTTGTTGAGATGAAACTTACCGACGAAACTTGGTACATTGTCCGTAACACCCCTGGTGTCACTGGCTTCGTAGGAACCAGCACACAACCAACTCCTGTATTTGACGATGAAATTCGTAAAATCAAGAAGCGTATGGGCGTTGAAGAACCAAAGCACTTCATCGACTTCCAAGAAGGCGAAGTTGTCAGCATCACCGACGGTCCATTCAAGGGCTTCGACGGTTCTATTTCTGAAATTGACAACCAAAAGGGTAAAGTCAAAGTTATGGTCAGCATGTTTGGCCGTGATACTTCAGTAGAGCTTGACGCACTACAGGTTACAAAAGTTTAGTTAAACCTTAACTTCCAATATAATAACCGGCTCTAGGTACATGAGCCGGTTATTTTTTATTCAGCGCCATTGTCAACCATCGTCGACTGCTAACGATCCAGGGCCACTTCGTCACCATGCACCGTCAGGGCATAAATAACAAGGAGATCTAACACCATTGCGGTGATTGACCACCATGGGTATACACCAATAAACGCAAACTGCCCAATAAAGTTCAGTGATGCAAGAATAATGGCTACCACCCGAGCCCAGGTTCTACCAGCAAATAACGATATACCTATAATTACCATCAGAAGGCCTAGGATTAAGTGAATCCATCCCCATGAAGTAATATCGAATGCCAGCAAGTTGTTGGCCGTAATGACATAAAAGTCATCTTTAATCAGGGCAGTGAACCCCATTATTACTTGAAACACACCCCCAAGTATCAGCATAAAGCTGGCAAAATATACCCAACCAACCCATCCGCTCACCTGATTTGAATTATCAATCGCCATGACACATCTCCCTTCGTTAATTTACGTCGCGTCCTTATTGCCTGGAAGTAGTAAACTTACGAGCAATAAGGCATCGAAAATAAGGAAGGTGAGTGCCCACCCTGGATAGGCACCGATAACTAAAACGTTCAACAGTATAGCGGCCATAATCAACAGTACCGCACCAACACGCGCCCACTCGTTATTTGCCAGCAAGCCAATAGCCGAAGTTGCCATACCGAGCCCAAGCACTAGATGTATCCAGCCCCACGAGACGAAATTAAGTATCAATAACTGCCCAGAGTCGCTTCGAAAGTATTCGTCACCATTAAAAATACCGACTAAGCCGGCAATAATGAGCACTAGTGCGTATACAAGCATCACAATACTTGCAAAAAGGTTCCAACCCGTAGCCCATGTCACATTGTTGTTATCCATAAATACCTCCAGGTTATTTATAGTCCCTCTTATTTTTGTCCTATTAGAAAAAGCTGTCAAGTAGATTTCAACCCTAACTTGCGTCGACAGATGATAATCTGTTATAATACATAGGTTACGCACTAAATATGCTTCATATATCATATGAAATTGCTTCACAATTATATTTAGTACAAAAGGAATACATTATTATGGCAAAGAAAATTATCGGTAATCTAAAACTTCGTATCCCAGCCGGACGCGCAACTGCAGGCCCTCCTGTTGGTTCAACTCTTGGTCAATGGGGTCTGAACATGATGGAATTCATCAACCCGTTCAACGACGCAACTAAAGACCTTATGGGTAAAGACGTTATCGTTCACATTCAAGTGTACGAAGATCGTTCATTCACATGGAACAGCCTCGGCCAACCTGTTGATGACCTTATCCGTGAAAAAGCCGGAATCAAAAAGGGAAGTGCTAAGCCACACACCGACAAAGTCGGTACCATTACTCGTGCTCAACTTGAAGAAATTGCTGAAATCAAGAAAGATTTCCTCAACGCAATCGATGTTGATGGCCGCGTAAAGGTTATCGCTGGTACTGCTCGCTCTATGGGCGTTGAAGTAGTAGCTTAAGTTTTACTGACTTGCAAATTAAAGCACTCCAATATGGGGTGCTTTTTTTGTATATAGTCACGCTTAAGGTATAATCATAAGCAATGTTACGTGGGCAAAAACAATCTGGCTTTACAATTGTTGAACTACTTATTGTTGTAGTCGTCATCGCCATCTTGGCCGCAATCACGATAGTCGCATATAACGGTATCCGTCAGCGTGCAACAAACTCGGCAATGCAATCAGAACTGAGCCAGCTCGTCAAAAAAGTTGAATCATACAAGGTCACCAGTAGCAGTAGTGCGTACCCGGTTGACCAAGCAACCGCAGGAATACCCGCGAGTAGTAGCGGTACATTGTCTTACTTTTATTCCAGCTCTCCCGATAGTTTTTGCGCACAAATTATTAAGGGAGCGACTTCTTACTTCGCTTCAAATACATCAAAGACACCTACGACAGGCACCTGTTCTGAAACTGGTCTATTAGGCTGGTGGAAGCTCAATGGCGACGGTGTAGATTCGAGTTCAAACGGCAACAGCGGCGTAGTCAGCAACGCCACTGCTACGGCTGGAGAAAATGGCGTAAACGGTAACGCACTACTCTTCGATAGCGCCGTATCGAGCATGGTTACAATTCCAGATTCGACCTCCCTTAACAACAACCCTCAAACGTTCTCATTTTGGGTAAAACCTACAAACTGGAATAGTGCGGGTGCGTCGGTATTTCTCGCTAAGCGGAGCGTCGTTGGCACCGGTTACTTTATCGGATACATATCCGCCACGGCTTCACTTGGCTTTGACTGCGGAGGTTCTGGTCAACGCTGGACTACTGGCTACGTACCGCCGACAGGGACGGGCACCTGGACACACATCGTACTGACATGCTCGCTAGCGGGAGAGCTAACCTTGTATGTTAACGGTGTCGCTACTGGCACACCACCGTCACCAGTCAGCAGGGCCACCTTCGCCGACGCGGCAGGGCTGCGCCTTGGCCGAGACTCCCAATCTTCAGCTAGCTACATCCTTAATGGCGCACTTGATGATGTTCGCATCTACAATCGAGTGCTTGGTGGTGCTGAGGCGTTGCAACTATACAACGCTCACGCACAATAAACCGCATGCAAAAAATCAAATGACCACCATCATAATTGATAGTGGTCATTTTTAATTTAACTAATTTCATGTTATAGTAATCGTATTCAATGTTCAAACACGATTCTGGGAGAGTGATAAGCTTGGATTACGGATCTATCGTATGGATATGCATGGCGGGCGTTGCAGCGATTTACATCATTGCGCACGCAGTGGTCGACCGTGCTGCGTCGGTCTACACCGACGCCGAGGCAAAGGCGGACGAAGCAAAGGCAAACGCGAAGCAGGCCAAGTACGAGTACAAGAAGGCCGAGCTGGAAGCGCGAGCGACAGCAGCCCCTGCGCCCGAGGGAACCGTCTCGGTAACGACAACCGAATAAGTGCACAAACATTGAATTGGCGAGCATCACTCACGTGACGCTCGCCAATTTTATTTACGCGCACATAATTTAGAAGTGTTCGCGAATGTGCGAGAAGCTATAATCCCAAGTAGCGTTTGCCTTTTTGCGAGGGTTAAAGATATGGTCAGGGTCAAAGATGTCTTTCGTTTGTTTAAACAAGTTTAAGACTTCTTCGCCATACATATCTTTCAACCAAGGTCCACGAACCAAACCGTCGTTGTGCTCGCCACTCAGTGAGCCCTTGTACTTGAGCACTAGGTTGTCGACCTCTTTCATCGCAGGAAGTAGTTTGGCGCGGTCGTTAGGATCCTCAAGCTTCATTAGTGGGATGATGTGGAAGTTTCCGTCACCCATGTGCCCAGCAATCGTTGCGAATAATTTGTACTTTTTAATGATTGCCCGTAGTTGTGGGAAGAATTCCGGTAGGTATTCTGGGTTCACTACAAAGTCGTCAATAAATGGCGCCGTGTGCTTATCTTTAACCTTACTGCGAAGCAATTGGAAGCTACGACGTCGCAAGATCCAGAACTTCTCGCTGGCGCCTTCGGTAGGATCTTCTTCAAACCCGTTAATTTCATAACGAGCCCTGAATGGTTTTAGCTCTTTATGTAACGCCTGAATTTTACTGCGAACTTCTTGCTCAGTATCGCCAGTAAACTCAATCATGAGAACCAGCTTCGGGAAGCCCTTAAGCATCTGGAATCCTTCAGGAATAAGCGTAAACAGCAGGTGAATAAACTTCACAGGCCCAAGGAACGAAAGGAAGCTTGGCATAAATTTGATAGCCAAAAGCAGCGTCTGGTCATCAAAACCTTCGAATGAGGCTGGTTTATGTTTCACGACGGTAGCAATTAATTCACCCAAGTCATCAATATCACGAAGGAATAGAACCAGAAGGCCAGAGTGCTTAGGGCGAGGCACGAGCTTGAATGTCGCTTCAGTTACAAAACCGAGCGTACCCTGCGCACCGATAATTGCTTGTGTAAGGTCAAAAATACCAGTTTCACGGTCCCAGACGTTCCAAAGGTGATATCCGGTCGAGTCTTTACTAACGTTCGGCTTAGCGGCTTTAATGGTGTCGTAGTTAGTTTCAATGAGTTCGAAGAGGTTCTTGTATACGCGGCCTTCAAAATCTTCTTGACCCATCTTAGCAATAAGCTGTGGCTTCGTGAGTGGTTTAACGACTCGCTCGATACCATCGGCAAAGACAAACTTCATTTCAGGGACGTACTTATCGGTTTTACCGAACTCCAGTGATTTTTCACCGCCAGAGTTGTTGTTGACCATTCCACCAACCGAACAAAGGTCGCGACTGGCTGGGTATGATGGTAAAAGCGCATCAAACTTAATAGTTTCCGAGTCGAAATCTCGGAAGAACATACCAGGTTGAACCACAGCGCGTGTGGCATCCATGCTAATAAGCTGCGTAAGGTGCTTATTGAAATCGACAATAATCGAATCGTTGATGGCGGCACCAGACATGTCAGTACCTGCGCTACGAGCAGTTAATGACAGGGTAGGGTTATCTTTTTTGTTCTCGGCAACAAATTTCACAAGCGTCGCAACGTCTTCGGCCGTTTTAGGAGATGCAACGATCTCTGGCACAATTTCGAACATTGACGCGTCGTGTGAGTAAAATTCTTTGGTTTCTGCACTGTTATCCAGCTCACCACTAAAAGAGGTTTGTTGGAGTTTTTCTTTCAAATTTTCCATATGCTTCAATCATAAGCTTAATGGAATGCCAAAGCAAGGGGTTAAAAGGGCTTAGAATTTTGCCTATCTTTTCAGACGGCTTCGCTCCGGGTTCGACAAGGGCCTCTGCCCTTTATCTCGCTCGGGCAGCAGAGGTCGTTCAAAGATTGTACCGAAGTTCTCTGCCCAGCCGAGTCACTCGCATGAAGTAATTATCCTACGAAGAGCAGCCTGCGGTGAAGCTTTCGACGTTGTAGGGTTTGGAGTAGACGTCAAAGGGAGAGAGGAGGTGTATGCGCAGAACGTCACCTTGGCGTGCGTTTGGGGCCCGGGTGGCCGTTGAGGATGGTGGGCGGACATCAAAGGTTCCGTCGGCAGGTACTGCGACCAGCCCCGTATAAAGCACTTTCATATAGCCAGAGGTGCTTAACTCGAGGTGATACATGGCGTTTGCTGATTGCCCTCGGTAATGAGAGAAGCTCGCTTCGACAAGTGACCCCCATACTATCGAGGAGTCGCAGAAAGTTTGGCCAGAAGTGTATATGCCAATAGGCTGCGTTTGAACGGGTTGCGGAGCCGGGGTAGTCGTAGTTTTAGTAGGTGCTTTTGTTACCGTTTTAGATGGAGCAGGCGAACTGACAGGGGGAGATTGAGGGGTTTCCGTAGCCGCTGCTGGTGCAGGTTCGGCCGGAACAGCTTCGGTTACTTCAGGTTTATCAGTTTGTGAATCTTCCACCACGACCGCTGTCGTATCTTCAGTGCTATTTTTGACTGGCTGCTTTTGGTTAAACTGCACAGCCACCGCCGTGCCACTTAGGCCGGATAGCAGTAGCAATGCTATTGCTACATAAACACGCGGCTTCTTAAGCTTGGATAAGATGCGGCCAAGAGAGGCTTGAAATTCCTTCATTGCGTCGAGTATATCATAATCTATTTGTTGAATTACAGAAGTGGGCTTCACTAGAATGTCGTTAACAGCTAGCTTAAGCTGAGGACATAAATATAGGGGTTAACGACATGACAAGTATTAAGCAGTTTCGAGATTCTAAATTAGTAACTGACGGTTCAATGGTCGGGTTTTACGAGCGAGAGTTTTATGTCTTCTCGAACTTTTCAAGTTTTCAGGTGGAGTGGATGGGGTATTTGTGGCCGACTTCCGAACACGCCTACCAGGCGGCGCGCTTTTTCGACAGTTCACCGGAGTATGTTCAAAAAATTAAAGATACACGCTCAGCCCATGAGGCATTCGAGATCGCACAAGGAAATAAGCAGTATCAACGCGACAATTGGGAAGCAATTAAGACGGAGGTTATGCTAGAAATTTGTCGACACAAACTACAACAAAACCCCTACGTCTGGCACAAACTACAACTAACCAATAATGAACATCTCGTTGAAGATTCACCGGTTGATAGCTTCTGGGGATGGGGCGCCGATAGACAAGGACGCAACGAACTTGGTAAAGTATGGATGAAACTACGAGAGGAAGTGCAAAACGGTGAGCTACGAAGCTGACGCCCACGAGGCGCAAATGAAAATGCTACGGCAACTACTGCTATCGAAAGAAGCATCTTTTAGCGAGCTTCAAAAAAGCGCCGGCTTAACCAGCGACCACACGACCTTTCATATTAAACAGCTCGTTCAATCGGGGTACGTAAGCAAAAAGCTGAAGGCTTACGGCAAATACGTCCTCACTCGTAAGGGCAAAGAGTACGCCAACCGCATGGACACCGACGAACAGGTGATCGAGAAGCAACCGAAACTATCGGTAGTTGTCGTCGTCGAGAACGACCAAGGTCAACAGCTACAGCAAGAACGTCTGAAACAGCCTTATTACGGATACTGGGGGCACATAACCGGTAAAATTCGCTGGGGTGAAACCATGCTTGAAGCCGGCGCACGTGAGCTACTTGAAGAAACCGGCCTGACCGCCGACCTACGTGTCGTTGGCTTCTATCACAAACTCGACTACGACAAAGCCACCGACGACCTGCTTGAAGACAAGTACTTCTGCCTTATCCACGCCACCAATCCAGTAGGGGAATTAATCGACACCCCTGGCCAGCACAATGAATGGATGACGAATGAGGAATTTCTAAAGAAGGAAAAACAATTCGGCTCAGTGGTTGAAACAACCCAAATGATGCGCGAAGCAGGCTTTGTAATCAAAGAAGAAAAATACCGCTACGCATCCGAAGACTATTAACGCATCTCAGATATTGAGATGTGACCTGGTAATTATCGCAAATTGTATAACTTGGCAGCGGGTGGGGATTTTCGATATCTTTGAACGACATCTGCAAGCCGAGCGAGATAAGGCGCAGAGGCCCTTATCGAACCCGGCCTGAAGCCGTCTGAAAAGATATGCGAAAATCCTCCGACCCCTAGTAATTCCATCCAAATTGTGCTATAATGACAAGATAACAATCAATGTTGGGAGGCCGTAAAAAGCCGCTATCACCACAGAAAGGGTTAAATACCTATCATGGCTAAAAAAGCCGAACTGCTTGAAAAAGCTGCCGAACTAAAGCTCGAAGTGAGCGAAAAGAACACTATTGCTGAAATCGAAGCTGCAATCGCTGGTGTATCAACTCCAGAAGTTGTTGTTACCGAAGCTATCGCTACTGAAGAAGTAGTTGCTGAAGAACCAAAGCTCGCTAAAGCTGGTAAGCGTTCTGCTAAAGCACTTGCTGAAGTTGAAGCTAAAGAAGAAAAAGAAGCTCGTAAAGAAGCTGGTGATACTTCATCAGTTGATGGCGACGAAGAAGGTTCTGTTGCTAAGGGTCCAAAGCCTGTTGCGCGTCCACTTATCGAACGTCGTGGCAAAAACTACCGCAAGGTAGCTGAAAAGATTGAAGCTGGTAAGGTATACCCAATGGCCGAAGCTATTGCCCTCGCTGCTGAAACTAACCCTTCTAAATTCGATGCAACTGTTGAATTCCACGTTAAACTTGGCGTTGACCCACGTCAAGCCGACCAAAACATCCGTGCAACTGTAAGCCTTCCTCACGGAACTGGTAAGACTATCAAGGTTGCTGTATTTGCACCTGAAGCTGACCACAAAGCTGCTAAAGCAGCTGGCGCTGACATCGTTGGTGACGAAACTTTCCTAGCACAACTCGATAAAGACATCCTCGATTTCGATATCTTGATTGCAACACCACAATTCATGCCACGTCTTGGTAAATATGCTCGTTCATTAGGTCCACGTGGTCTTATGCCAAACCCTAAGAGCGGTTCAGTTGCAACTGACGTTGCTAAAGCTGTTACAGAAGCTAAAGCCGGTAAAGTTGAATACCGTGTCGACAAGCAAGCTATCGTTCACCTTGGTGTTGGTAAAGTAAGCTTCGGCGCTGAAAAACTTGCTGAAAACGCTCGTAACTTCTTCGACAGCTTGAACGCACAAAAGCCAACAAGCATCAAAGGTAGCTACATTCGCTCAATCAGCGTAAGCACTACTATGGGCCCAGCTATTAAAGTTGAGAACATCGCTAACTAGTTCAGCGATTACCGTAAATAAAAAATCCGCTTCGTATGATGCGGATTTTTTATTTGGTTGCTATTTTTTAGCGAGCGATGTCTTGGGCTTCTCTAGTAAGGTGATCAACAAGTTCGTTATCGAGAAGGTTCATGTCAAGGTCAACAATCTGATCGTCGCGTTCCTTAACTTTGCCATTAATATGTTCAATTTCGTTTTCGAGTGAACCAATAACATCTTGAAGCTCTGCAATTTTTTCTTCATCACTTACCTTACTCATGACAAGTTCGGCCTTTTGTTGGTTAAGGATATTTAGAACCTGGTTTTGTGCATCAAGCTGTGTCTGCTTGATATACGTTTCAGCTAGGTTGTACAGACCCTCGTCACCAGTCGATTCAAGTGCATCGATAAGCGTTACAACCTCATGATGAATATGAATCCGCATTTGTAAATTATCAATGTCCTTAACGCTATAGTCAGTACCGCCACGAAGTGACCGTTGCTTCATTACAACTATAGGGATCATATCTTCGAGACTCTTTGCTTGCTTGAGGTTTTTTAGCTTCTCCAAAGCAAGCTCTTTACTGAGAACATCCTGCGTATCGGCGATATTTATACCCTCGTCTTCGCTTCCGAGATTTGTATAGATTTGCGTAACAAGCTCGCTCTTCACCTTAAGTGCAAGCCAGCCGTCGAGATCTCGGAACTCGCTCAAAGTAGCCTGAGCAAGTATTTCTTCGGTGTCCTTCTTTGGGACTTCATGCTCAGCGGCAGAATTCTCACCTAGAATAATTCTATCGTTAGTATTTGTGCGCGGCTCTGACAGATCAGAACTGTTCCGTTCACTACTATTTAAGATTGGTTGATGTTCGCCTTGGTGTGCCATCGTCATACGATGCCCCTTCCTCATTAAACTTTTTTTTAGCGAAAGCGTGTTGGTTGTAAGCGCGTCTTCTGCGCAAAATATATCATATATTGAGTTTTTTTGCAAGCGGAATGGAAAGTGCCCCTAATTTAACTGTGGAAAAGTATGTATGAAGCGGGTATAGTTACTCATGGTGGCGTGTACTTTGCACGCCTTGTTCTTAGGAGAAAAAATTGGATATTGAAGCGCCTTACGAAGATCTGCTTGAGCACGTGTTCAAACACGGCGTCAAAAAGACAGATCGAACTGGCACTGGCACGCTGAGTGTGTTCGGCCCGCAGATGACATTCCCCCTGTGGAAGTATTTCCCGCTCATCCAGAG
>Ga0247810_10000630_pt1 | contig 32779 bp, 18 predicted proteins | sample UWRJL119311C1_FD_179918 | JGI IMG/M metagenome (GOLD analysis project Ga0247810, IMG submission 179918) | Plant litter microbial communities from Arlington Agricultural Research Station in Wisconsin, United States - UWRJ-L119-311C-1 | ecosystem: Environmental > Terrestrial > Plant litter >... | reverse complement strand
AAACCAGAGGGAATCAATCATACCTGAGCTGGGTGGTGGGGGAGCAGGGGCTTTGGCAAGTTTTGCTACTTCATAAACCTCGATAACTGGCTTCTGAGGGGTTTCCTTGGCCGCTACTTCGACCACCTGGAATTTCGCGATGGCTGCTTTGTGTCGATTCTCAGCCATGTTTGTCTTAAGCGCCAACTTCTTCTCAACCATCGATACAGCGGCGGCTTGCGAAGTCTCCGCCTTTTGCTGTGCTTCGGCAAGTTTCTCTGAAACGAGCTTCTCATGCTCCTGCTTGAGTTCAGCAAGTTTCTCGGACAGCGCTTTCTCGTGCTCTTGTCTGAGTTTCTGTGTCTCGGCTTCGAGCTTCTTCTTGAGATTACTTGTAAGGATAGATTTGGCAGTAGCACTAGAAGACAGAAACTCGCGACACTGTGCATCTGTAACAGATGCCCAATCAATGACTGGAGCAGTCTTCTGACTAGGCGTGGGAGGCTCAGTTGTTAATGTATCTTCGCTGGCCTTTGGTGGGATGTCGAGAAGCGCGCTGGAATCTATGTTTGGATTCTGCAATTTTACTTCTGCAAGAATGTTTTGTTTTTCCTTCTCCAGCTCATTTTCTAGCCTTAGCTTGTACTCATCTTCAAGAGCAGTTTTCTGCGTTTCTCTTAGCTCTGCCAATCTTTTGTTCACCTGAGCCTTCATCTTTTCTGAACGAGCCTTTAGTGTGGTCTCGATCTGCTCCTCAATCTTCGCAGCCTTCTCCTCTGCCTCTTTGGCTTTCGATTCAGCTAGTGCGATTCGGTCTTCGAATGCCTTTCTTTCATCAACAGACACTGCTTCTTTCTGTGTCTCGTCAATTTGACCCTCTTCGTGAATGTTCTCTACCACAGCAGTCGACGCTTGAGTTGAAAGACGTGCTTGTAGATCTGCAGCTGCTGTGATGGCCGTATCTCGCTCGCTATTTGACAATTCGAGTTGGGTGCGGAGGTCTGCAATCTGAGTTTCGAAAGACTCTTTCTCTTTCAGCACTAAATCTAGCTGCTGACGAAGCTCTATCATCTGTTGGTCAAGAACCTCGCTGTTAGGCGGAACTATGGTATCAGTTGGAACCTGGGTAGCTATGGTTTCAGTAACACCGCGCAGAGCCTGGTCACGTTCTGATTTGAGTGCTTCTGCTTCCTGCTCAAGTGTAGCCACTTGTTGTTCAGCTGAAGCCTTTTCTCCAATAGCGGCCTCTAGCTGTTCTTGAAGTGGAGTAAGCTGTTGTTGGAGAGCTTCTTTTTCTATAATCGCAGTATCCCTCTCAGTGGTACGGTCTTGAATCTGCTTGCTTTGTAGACGACTTCGCTCCTTGGCTTGGTCGATGAGTTTCTGTCTGCTTCCTTGCCAAGTTGCCTTTTCAACCTCTAATGTCTTAATCTGTTCTTCAAGGGGTTGTTTTTCTTCGAGAAGGGTATCTCTCTCAGCTCGTAAAGACTCAATAGTGCCCTTTAATTCTTCCATCTCGGCAGGGTCAATTCGATCATGCTTAGAGATGATGTCTTGGGTCCGCTTCTGCCAACGATCACGATCCTCCTGTAGCAGCCGCATTTCGCCGATGGCTGTCTCCTTTCCATGTTCTAATTCACGTATACGGTTTTCTAGGGGTTGTATTTGTTCCATAAGCTCTTCCACACGCTTCGACTTCTCGGCTAGTTGAGACTGGGCTTGGCGATTCTCGTTTCGTAGTGTGATGCTGCTTTCACGGAAAAGGTTGAGTTCATTCAATTTCTCCATGAGATCTTTCTGAGCCGTCGAGCTTCGTCCCACATCTGCGTGGAGGCGACGTTCCTGATCGACTTTAAGTCTGCTTTCGTCGAGCTGTGACTGAAGATAATCAAGTTGTTGTTGTAGACGCTTCGCCTCTTGTGTTTTGAGATCATACTGGACCTCGACAATCTCCTTTTCTCGTCTCAAGAATACATTAAGCTCTCGAAGTCCGTCGGCGGTCCGTTCTCCTGTAGATAATTCGCTAGGTGTATCACCTTCAGCCGCATCCACAATTGAAGCTCGACTTTGTTGGAGCTCTACTATTTGGGCTCCAACACGCTCTAACTGCTGATGAAGGAGCTTGTTTTGAGCGTTGGCATCATCTCGCCTTGTACGCGACTCTTTCAACTCTTGCTCAAATTGAATCCGGCGCTCCTCCCATGAACTCTCATTTTGGCTTAGTGCCACCCGTGCAGATTCAGCTTCCGCTCTGAGTGTTGCTGCTTCAGTCTTGAGCTGATTGTACTCGGTGCGGAGGCTCTGTAGTGACTTTGCTGCTTCTGCGTGCTTTACGAGCTCATTCTCATAGTCTTGTTGGGCCTTTGTGGCAATCGCAGCTTGTGCGCGCAAATCTTGTTGATGAAATTGAGCTGTGGTACTAAATTGTTCAGCCTCATCCTTCAACCTAGAGATCTCAGCCTCGAGAATGGTTTTTTCATCCTCGGACTTCCTAGCGACCTCCGATTGCTCATTGCGTAGTTTGGTAAGCTCGTTATTGGTCGTGGTAAGCTCTGCCGAAATATCGCCAACTCTTTGTTGAAGTTCTTGGATCTTGGCATCCTTCTCCTCTATAATACGATCCATTTCTTCGCGATACTGGTCTTGAGTTTCATTCATGCTCTGAAGCTCCTCTTCCGAGGCTTGGCTTATGGATTTGTATTGTTCCATCTGACTATTGGCGTTTTCAAGCTCTGATTTCAGAAGACCCAGGCTCCGAGTCAACTCAGATACTTCGATTGCCAGTGCTTGCTCTTTGCTCAGAGCACTGCTTTGTGTATCTGTAACATCACCATTACTCTCGCTATCTGCACCAGGTCGTGGCGTTGGACGAGGTTGAAGTAATTGGACGCGCTCCTCGGCGCTCTTTAGTTCGATAACTAGTTCATCAACACGAGACTGCAAATGATCACGAGTTGTTTTCGCAGCTACGAGCTCCTCTCGACTTTGACTAAGACTGGTAGCAAGATCGTCGATACGTTTTTGGGTTTGCTGGGAATCATAGTCCTTACGTAACTGTGCCTTCTTGCGTTCTTCAACCTCCTCATCTAGTTTACGTTTAGTAGTGCTTAACTCGGCTTTAGACGAGTCCAAGTCAGAACTGAGCTTCCGTAAGGCTTCTGAGTGCGAAAGCTCACGCTCATTTTGGAGGCTTTGTTGATTTGCAACAAGGTTGTTAAGTCTACCTCGATCATTCATCAGATTTTCATTTTCATGAGCTAGGCGATCCTGAATCTCCTTCCATAACTTCTTCTCAGCCTTCAGGTTGGCGTTCTCGTTGCGCATGCCTTCGATCAATCCGTTAGCTTCGACTAATTCTTCCGCAACTTGTTGGGTTCTGATATCCTGCTTTGCAGCTGCTTCTGAGAGAACCTGGGAACGTTTCTGTAACTCGGAGTTCTCGTTCTGAACCATGGTGAAGTTGGAGCGCAACATCTCGTATCTTTCGGTGGCTAGGGTAAGTTGACTACTGATCTTTGACACCTCGGCTTGAAGCGAAGATTTCTCCGATGATAACTTTTCGGTTTGCTCCTTCAACGTGCGGCGATCAATGGACTGTTCTTCGCGATACTGGTCAAAATGAGCCTGCAGTTCGCGGAGCATAGCTACAGAGTTCGCACTGTTAGACTGCTCGATCGTAGGAACCACGCCGTTTTGGTTTCCATCCACCGACTGGCCAAACATAGAAGCAAGATCTGACGTTGCAGGTAAATGTCCACGATGTTGGGCCATACGACGGAACATATCACGTTCTTTGACATAGCTCTCAGAGCGCGTAATAGTAGCTTGAAGTTCGTCTTTGTAGGTCTCAATCTTTGCTTGTAGAGTCTGGACTTCTTCGTGGTCTCTAGTAGCTTGATTCTTGGCTGCCATCGCCTCCTCGCTCTCCATCTGAGCTCCCAATTCTCGGGTGATTTTAAGTAATTGTTGGTTCTTTTCTTGGAGATCGACTATGTTGCGGAATACCGTAAGGCGCTCGCTGATAAAACGATCGGTATCAGTTAGTCCTTCAAATTCATCCATGTCTGCCTCTCCACGAGCGAGGCTTTCCATACGTGTTCTATCCGCTGCGCTCATTGCATCCAATCCTCTCTCGCGTGCATCCACCTCAGACAACAGTATCTTGATCTGGGCACTGAGGTCTCTTAGCTGCTGCTGTAGTATCTTGACTTCGGCACGAGAAGTAGAGGCTTCACTTTCAGCTTTTCGGCAATCCTTCTTCGCTCGATCTCTCGCCTTATTAGCTTCATCGACAAGCTCAGACATTTGAACAACTTCTTCCTGGAGTCGTTCATGCTCGGCTTGCATCTCTTCTAGTTCGGGTTGTTTCGCTTCTGCACTCTGCAAAAACGAATCTAGCTCAGCCTCAAGTCGTTGCGTCTTTCTTTGCTCGGTCTTGAGTTGACCCTTGACTTTGTAAAGTTCATCGAGAGCCTGCGTGGCTGTGATAGCAGATTTACGCAGTGAACCAGGAGTGCCGAACTGCCCTGGAGACCCAATTTGGGCGGGCGACCCAGGTCTGCCTAGCATTGAACCATTGAGAGCTCGTCGTGGGGTGCCTGGAATGGACACATTCTGGGCCTGGGAAGCAATCAACGCCTCGAGGCGGTCTACCTCTGCTTCCAACTCTGCAGCCCGATGTTCTTCCTGTTCTCGGCCTTGTCTTTCTGCCTCGGCCTCTTGCCGAGCTCTACCAACCTCCTCAGCTGCATCATCCTTCGCCTTCTCAAGACCCGCTTCAACTTCTCTAAGCCTGCTGCGATGAGTCTCTGTTTGTTGCGACTGAAGCTCAGCAAGTCGACGTGCACTCTCTAGCTCTTGCCGGAAACCCTCCTCAGCTTTTGCAGCTGCTTCCTGCAATTGTTGCACCTTAGATAGCGAATCTTCCGCTTTCTTTTGAACTTCGTCTAAGCGGGTCCGCAGCGCTTGCTCTGTTCGCTTTAGAGCTTCTATATTAGAAGTAGATTCCTCATACAGGCGAGTCAGCTCTGCGATTTTGGCGCCCTTCTCTTTTCGAAATTTCAAAGCCTCAGCAGTCTTGGTCTTCAAATCATTCTCGAGCCAATCGTTATTGCGTTTTGCCAGCTCTACTTCTTGCTTAAGAGATTGCTCGCGGAACTTGGCGCTAGAAGCGGCGGATTCTGCATTTTGGACAGTCTGCTGCAAGGCTGCTATTTGCTGGCTCAGCTCTAGGCCTTTCGCGTGCTGCTTTTGGAGGTCCGAGGACACATTATCATTCGCTGTTGTCTTCGATTCAAGTATCGCAATAGTATCTCGGTTACCGGATTCCAGTGTTGCGATTCGAGTTCGCAAAGCCTCTACCTCGGAGACTGAGGTTGCGGATGAAGACTTCAATGCTTGGAGTTCGCTTTCAAGGGTTGATCTCGTATTTTCTGTTGTAGAAAGTTAGCACTCTACACCTGAATCCTGCAATTGATAAAATCTCACCCTCTTCCTTAAGCTTGATCCTAACCTCTTCCACAGTTCGCTGCGACTTTTCAAGACTTGATCTCAGCCCTTCTGTACGCGTCTCGGAGCTTCTGACAGCGTTTTCCAGTTCGATGTCCACCCTAAGCTTGTCCGCAGCAAGCTCATCATGCTCCTTCGCTCTTATAATTACTGCATCGAGGACTGCTCTGACAAGCTGTGCAGTTGGTTCGTCCACAATTGAATTCAAAGTCTGTTGCGGCACACTGAGATATGCCGACAGGTAGTCGACATCAAGTACTGTAGCCATGGCTAAAAGGAGCCCGTGTCAGGCATTCATCAATCGTCTTGTATCTTGTGATCATCTACAGATGGGATGGACGGATGTGTAGGTGGAGGGTTTGTTGACCGCGTCTGTTTGCTACAATAAATAGACAGTAGAAGGCGGCGGGTCCTGCACAATATAAATGCTGTTCTAAGATTCAGCGCATGACCGTAAGCTTGATGCGATTAAGATTAGTTGCACCTTTCCGGGCGGCCACCACGACTCTCAAACAAACAGGTCGGTGATTGTGAGTTGGTGTTTCTTTATTCCTCAAGAGCTAGGATTTAAGGTTGGACGGACTTGGGGTCTTGGCACTTCAGCCTTGTCGATTACAAGCTCTGCCAGTCACCTACCTCAATATACAAGGTATCAACTAACTATATAATCGAGCTTGCCAACCAAGATAATCTCCAACTGCCACCCCAATTTTAACGACCGCTGCCTCTTTTTCTCTGAAGCTACATAATCTTGGGAAAAGAGAGGAGAACAGGCCAGGTAAGATGAAAGGGACTGCTTGAGAAGTTGCCATCAGTTCTCTGAACTTTGTGCTAAACGTTCAACGCCTACAGCTGGCCACTTTCCTGCCACCAAGGGATCTCCACTTGCCACATAGAACGGCCTTTGAAACTGTATTTTCGGTTACTATCACAATGTCGTCGTATCTCGAAAAGCAAACTGCAGCGTTCGGCGCGAGTGTATCATCTGTAGCTCCTAAAATCTCAAACAAGAGAACGCTTGCAGCACCACCAGCTTCGGCACCTTCTCCAGCTCCTTCCAACGCCTCTAATAGTTCCAAAAAGGACGGCAAAGATGCCAGTGATCTAAAGCGCAAAAGGGAGCCTACAAACGTTGTTTACTCCCAACCAGCAGCAACAGGTTATGGGACAGAAGCTTTTACACAAGTGCACTTCGTTATTGAATACCTGAAGAACAAAAACGAGGCAAAGACCTTTCGAGAGATCCTGGAATACCTAAGCCAGATGCACGCGGCAGATTCGTTCAAAAAGCTTCTCAACCAAATTCTCAAGAAGCATGGGTCTGTTCATTACACCCCAGATTCGAACTCAAAGGCCTGGGACTCCGGCACGTTCAAACATCGACCAAAGATCAATGTTCGCACAAAGGAGGACTTACTCGGATTTCTGCAAATCAAGCCAGACGCAAGGGGTGTAGAGCTTAGGACTTTGAAGGACGGATGGCCAGATTGTGACGATGCGCTTACTGAACTGGAGGCAGAACACAAAATCCTAGTTACAAGAAACAAGAAAGACAATGTTGCCAGAAGAATCTGGGGAGACGATCCTTCTCTCCATTCTCAGATTGATCCTGAGTTTCACGCATTGTGGAAACAAGTAGAGCTACCAAGCGTCGACGACACTGTTCGGAAGCTCTTGGAGGCTGGTCAGAAGCCTGCAAGCGAGGACCCAAGCAAGCGTGTCAAAGCTCCTCTGAAACCAAAGGAGAAAAAGAAGAAGGCTCCGAGGAAAGGAGGACGAACTACAAATTCTCATATGGCTCACCTTCTCAAAGATTTCTCTCACGTGAAGCGCTGAGATGGATATATATAGACGTGGCACTTGAAAGAAAAACTTCGTTTACCAGGTATGACAGGCAATTTGGGTGCACCTTACTTTGCGTTGTCCATTGGTTTGAATTGCTCGTTTTAGCGATGGCGTTGTGGAGATGAAGACATCAGGGGAAGAACAGGAGAATCAGAAGTCGAAGTTGGTATATTCTATACAACAATACCTGAGCAATTCCCAAAGTGTCAATTTCTCGATCTGATCAGCTCCATCTTTCTTTCCAGTCCATTTCTATTATCCTTCCACTTTTTTTGGATATCATGTGATTTTCAAAGTGGGGCCGGAGAAGATGATAGACCACCGGGTCTGTGGGCGTCATTCACGATTAGAAATCATTTCACGTAGCCGAGAATAGACCCGGATCCGAAGTATGTAAGTACTTCAACAAGTCCGTTCCTTTATCCAGTCGTACAGCTTGTTCAAACCTGATAAGTAATCATTATTTGCTCCTACTATCTATCTCCTCTGTGTTAGTACTTGCCAACACTACATTTACCCATCCGCTTCTTTTGTCTTTCATCTTTATATGTTCAGACCAACTCTCCGTAAAATGACAAAATTCAATATCGAAATTGTTTCCGATACAGTTTGCCCGTGGTGCTATGTAGGCAAGCAGAAGCTCGAACAAGCTATTTCCACCTACAAAGAATTGCATCCAAACTCAAATGATGAGTTCTCTACCACCTGGATGCCATTTTATCTCAATCCTGACTCTCCGAAAATTGGTATGTATTCGTAGCTTAGAAATGATACCTTTGACATAAGAGACTGATTCTAGATTAAGGGACGGACAAAACCGCATTCTATAGATCAAAGCTTGGAGACCGAACGGAGATGATCTTTCAACGCTTGACTCAGGTTGGAAAGGATTGCGGTATCAATTTCAAATTTGGTGGCAAGACGGGAAATACCCGTGACAGCCATCGCTTGATCCAACTGGGAAAGTCCAAATCACCAGCCATGCAAACCAGAGTTGTTGAAGAGCTATTCGCTACATATTTTGAGAATGAGGGTGACATCACGGATCATGGTGTTTTGCAAAAGGCTGCTGTGAAAGCTGGCCTTGAGGAGAAGGAGGTGTTAAAGTGGCTGAAAAGTGATCTCGGTGGACCTGAAGTAGACAAAGAAGTTGAGGAAGCTAGACTTAACCAGATTTCGGGGGTACCAAACTTTACGATTCAGGGCAAGTATGAGGTTGGGGGGGCTCAAGACCCTGGTGTGTTTTTCCGGTTGTTTGAGAAGATCAAGGCGGCAGAGGAGGCTTCCAAGGTGTAAAATGCATGGTGAGCTTCTGAAGCAAGCTTTGTTGGTGTCTGGTTGCTCTATCCTACACTTCCTGATATGTCTTGCAACGCACTGCCTCAGGTTGGATTAGCTGTACTGTTCAGGGTTGATACTTCCCACAAACATTTTACATAAAACCAATTAGCATTCCACTTACAACACACGATGCTATAGTCCAACACGCTCAAGTCACCAATTGGAGTATATTCAAACTTATGATGTAAATTGTGCATAGTAGATTGGAGAATGTTGGTTTCGTGCTGAACATTAATCAGTGATCAATAATTGAGAGGTAGCAGAATTACTTGATTATCATAGACGGTGCACAATAGAAGTCGCTTTTCGTAACCATTTCTCTTTCAAAAATCACGGTTAGTATCTGCCATAGAAGACTCAAATTTAGGTTATAAAGTGTCAAAAATGTTCTTCACTTGAGGTGGTACATTTTCTGCGTCCATTTCGAGTTTTCCAGCGTCTCCCCTACCTTCAACACTTCTTCCAGTTCAGAAAAGGTAATCTGCAACAAGTATAACGCCTTTCAAGCTCCAAAACTCTCAATTCTTGATACAGGTCAATTCTAGCTGATCTCCACAACCTTTGGAGTAATACAGTCCCACAATTTGATCAAGTAAGTCAAGACCTCTCGCTATCACTGTCAATTGAGATGGGTGAGCCTGGGACAGATGAAAAAGCAAGTGGATCAGGTCCCCTTCTTTTGCGTAGCTTCTTCTTCGGGACAAAATGTATAGATGCTTGGAGTGCTGACTCGTTGAGAAGCTCAATTACATCTTCCTCTTCCATAACTTTGCGAATTCGCTTAAGGGAGAGTTGTTGGGGACAGTGAACTTTGTTCTCACCACTTCTTTTAGCATAATTCCGCTCCATATTGTTCCCCATTGCTTGTGTTTCAGACTCGTTAGCTATGCCAGAGAGTTCATTGTCTCGCTTTGAACAAGAAACACTGTTGACTTGTTTCCTCTGGCGTATATTCTCTGTTGTATAAGAAGCCTCAACAACCACATCGGTAGAAATTCTAGTTTTGTGTTTCTGTGAAATAAAGCTTTGGCTTTCCTTCTGACACTGTGGTTTTTTCTGTGATGACTTTATGGCCGAAGGCTCAACTTCGCGTTTTTGATGGATAACGATCTGGAAGCTGCTTGGGACTAGATTCAGCATCATTTCACCTCCTCGATTTTCTCCATCATCTTCTTCTGATGCCATATATTTGTGAAGCCCTTTCTCATCTCTTCCCTCTTTCAACTTGCCCAAGTTTGCTATAACGATGAAGTTGAACTCAATTCCGGTTTTTTTCTTTACGAGAAGCCGAAATTTCTCACAATCCGTGCAAGCAGCACGGCTTACGACTACATCTGCTTTAGGCTGGGTACTTCCTATGAGAAGCTTTAGACCACCAGGTAGCATATCAACCTGATCATCCAATGGGAGTGGCTCCCCGCCATTGAGCTTTGTAAAGAGTCTGCATGCATACCAAAGCATTAGCTTTGGTTCAACGTGTGAGGCAAATGAAGCTCCTTTTGGATAACCAAAGTGTTCGTCAAATCCTCCAGATCGAAAGCTATGGCGATAGAATGACCCAAATCTATAAACTTGCTCCGTCCAGAGCTCACTATCTAAAAGTTTCGGATGGTTATGATTGCTAGCCGGGGCAGAAAGCCCTGAAATACTGCATATCAATGGATAATAATTCCCATAGCATCGAACGAAACCAAACACTTTCCTTTTCAAACTACTGCCAATGTTGAACGGTATCTCGACAGGCGCCAGAAGAGTCATCGAGTGTCCCCCATGTCTGAATAGGAAATAATCTTCCAGGCGCGACAAAGCGCCAGTGGTGCTTCTTAACGCTGGTGGCTTATTGTTCTTCGCACGAAGAGCCTTGGACAGTCTATCAATGATCTCTTTCAGTTTCAGAATATCGTCTCCTCCTTTAGCGGTGATTCTACTGTCTCGTATCCAAGTCTCCAAGTCATCGACATCTCCAACCCTGGAAAGGGAAAACACAGCTGTCTCGACCGCATGCATTACTGCTTTTCCATTTTCTACCCCGTGGTTCTCATTGTTTTCCATGTTGTTAATGTACTCGTGGGTAAATGGTACTGTTTGGACGTTGGGCGGAGCTGCTACGTGGATCTGCATTTGGCGTTCGGCTTGAACCGTGGTTTCCAGCATATTACTCTCCGTATTCTTTCTCTTCCATTTTCCTGGAGCCATGGTCGACGATGAAAGTAGATTTCCTGATCCTGATTTGTGTTTCGATAGTGAAAGACGCAGGGCTGATGCTAAAGCTGATATAGGGATGTACAATCCTTTTGCCTATTCAAGGAGTGAGTTCTCCAGTAGAACGGAGTAGTTTAGCTTAACTTCGATATCAAAGCAAATCAAACGAACAAGGAGTAGTTTAACCACATAGATTGTACCATGCCCAAATTTAGATGAGTATAATAGGAAAAGCTGATAGTATTTGTCTTTTAGATTGGAGAGAGTATTAGCTCAGAAGCAGCTGTAAACAATCAAAAGTACGTATAGCTTCGCTTTTAGTCAGGGAGGTATTTTAATCGTGGCTCTGAATGTGGGAATGAATTGTCACTTAAAAGACCCTGGCTGCTATAGGAAACCGCGCTATCGCGTAGGTAGTCTGAAGGCGAGGTCCTTCGTCTTTGAACTTGCGTAAAGCTAAGGATGAAGCTGGTATTTGGGACTCATCATAAGGAATCAATAGGATAGACTGGTAGTATTGTACAGAAAAGTAATCACCTAATCTTCTTAAACAGATGTAACATAATTGGAGAAGTTATCATACTCAAATCAAAAAAATCTTTTACTACTGGCATTTAGGCTTACATGAACCTGAATAGCTTTGTATGTACACGGTATATACTGATATTTACAAATGGAAACGTGTATTGTAGCAATTCTGCTTAGTTGACCACTGCGCTATATGCTGACGTAGTAAAAACTGCGTTTGATCCTTGAAGCCTGAGTTAGTCTACACATCTGAAGATAGACAATTCACAGTTCGAGATCTTACCACTGAATGGTTCAGAGCCAGCTCCAATACTCGTTACGAATTGAGAAGTAGGAAGTCCCTGCGAAGTGATCAGGTACTTTAGGAAAAGTAGGAGATCCCCCGAGAAGTTAGCTGTTGCACTTGAAGCCACAAAACTGAAGACCGCTATTGATCAGTAAGTAAGCATGTTGGAATAAGAGGGTTTGGTTATAGAGGGACTTGCTCATGGATCCGTTCAATCCTTTATAGAGCTTCCAACTGACTCCACTGATTGTGATCGTTGCAATGGGAGATCCGGTGCTTGATATTGGGCCAGCACCACCGAGTGCTGAGAGCCAAATCATAATCTCATACTGGCTATTACCACTGGCAGAGGATGAAGTAAATAGATCATAGGCAACATTAGCAATAATATTCGAGCCGGTGTAACTATTCCCTTATTAGCAGGAATTATCTACCTTCATTTTCTCAAAATGACTTACGTCCATTTCCACGTGGTTGGGATGGATTTAAAAGCAGATATCTGTCTGATAGTCTGAGTTACTACAGCATTGGCATATGACTTGACTTGGCCAGCGCCTCCAGCCCACTACGAGAGAATTAGTTAGCATATTTTATAGCATTTCATCTGCCGGATGTTTCTTCGCTTTGTGGTCTCCGGAAATGATTTTGGGGGATATTAAAGTCACTGCATTTCCAAGGAGGGAGTAATGAAGATCTTGTCATACAGTCCATTTGGTTGACCATGCCAAAGTTGTGCCACTAAGTGAGTTCACAGTTGTGCATTGTGATCCTGAGCTTGCTGCTCCCATGTTCCATAGATCTTGATAGACGGTGTAAGTTCCCGTGACTACTGAGTCCCACTGTCCACATATCGTTGTAGCTCGTTTATCAATTGTAGTGGGAGTAGGGGAGCACAGCGCACCAGCACCAAAAATTAGAGGGAGTAAGCTTTGATTGAACTTCATGATATAATTCTTCAGCAATTTTGACAAGAAGTAATAGTGAAGTTTCCAATTCTATTTGTAGGGGAGGGAAGGTAAAAGAACTGAAAATGTACTGCTATCACGCGCAAACTTTACGGTTGAAATGATCGAAGGAGAAATCACGACGCATTGAACCAGCATTAGTTTTTCCAGGTTATTTTCTTGGGGGGTATGAGATCTTCGTTAAGACCAAAGATGGATCCAGGAATGTCGATTTCTTCATTTTGTATGGAATGGGATAAAGGGGAGGACTAATGTCCGAATTTGTTAGACCCGTTTAAATAATTGCTTTCTTCCGTGTTGACGACGTTTCCGCCAATGACAATTTTATGTGTCAAATCAACAGGAAATGAACGATCACTAGCTCTATAACTATCCGTCTAAAAACAAATGGATTATTCCGCCTGTTATACTAGTCTATTACCAATCTCATTTGGAAAGAACATAGTTTTCTACACTCGTTCTGAAGGGAGTGAGGCAGGAGTAGGTGATCTTATGTTTCGAGTGTTTAGAGAGGATTAACTACTCTCGAATGGATCTATAACTTTCTTATATTAGAACAGCTATCAGGCGAGAGTACTAAAGTTTTGTCGGGTTGGTGAGCTTGAAACTGGAGGAATTATACTCAGTGCTCATATCATTGCTACAACATCGTTTACATAATCCACGAGTTCGACTCTGCGTTAAAGCAAGGTATGCCAACATACAAATTCTGGCAAGCTTGTCACACAATGAATTAATCCTTCTACAATCTCTCATACAAGTGGCTCGAAAGTACTTTTGCTACCTTTGAACTTTTGACCGTAAAATCTACTCATTCTAATTAGTTCTGAAGCCGTCACCTAGTTTAGAAGTAGAAGGCGCGGAGAGCTGCAAGTTGATCTTAAGGAATAAATGAGTGTTCCCATACTGATATGCAAAGCCGAGTTTCTTCTCTTTCACTTCAAAACATCATATACATCTTGACTCAAAGAGCTAGGCTCAGATGCAGTACTCCTCTGAAACATACCTGCTCAAGCCCTCAAGCAAGCTGACATGTAAGAACTTCAGGAATATATGAAAAAGAGGGAGGGTTAATACCAGAAAACAAGATCGAGGAGAAGACGTGTTACTTAACATATATCAGTGGAAAAGATATTAACTAAGTTAGAATTTAAGTTGTTGACTATGTAAAGATTGATTTAGGACTCATTAATTTCGAAACCAGCCGAGGCTCTCCTACTTATTTGGCACAGAACGGCAGTTCGTACTAACTGTTTTTGTCATAGTGGAGCAGAGTCCGTGGATGCCTGAATGATAAGGCCAAGAAGAACTTGGGCCCCCACGGACCGAACCACCTCTCACCCCGTCACCAAGAGCCAGAGCAAGCAATGGTGTATACTGAACATTTCACATTTATAATTCGCATCGCAGTCTTTCCTCTTAACGCGCAGCAGTATTCTGCTAGCAACTAAGATCTATCGGCGTGCAACTCTTCATACAAATCTCGTTGTCACGATTGCTCGCTATCCTTAACCATCTTGATGGGCGCATCCCACTCGTAACGAGGCAAGCACCTGTTCGCGACAGCGACTTGCTTGCTTCACTAATCACCAATTCTACATCGCTACGAAACACTTTTCAAGATGGCACCTGCTGCTTCTGCGACGGCTACTCAGTCCCTCAAGATAAAGCGTCCTACCCCCGCGCACATCCAAACAAATGGCATCAATTCATCGACATCATCTCCCTCACCTTCGATGTCATCAAGCAGACTTCCTGGTGTCGCAAAGTATCCTCCAAGTTCAGCAGCGAGTACCGGGACCGTGGGAGGTAACCCAGGATCACGCTCTGCGAACCGGTCCAGAAAGGAAGGGCAGGCACAATTATTAGGCCGTGGACAAAGACATAGTAGTGGTGGTCTTCGATCCGCAAGTATTGCTGCAGAAATGGTGACGCCTCACGCATCTGGACCGCAAGCCTATAGTATGTTAAACCTTGAGCTTGATTTTCGAATGCTGATGCTTTGCAGTCAAAACCGAGGACTATATTCTGAAGAAGTACAGAGGCAACCCGCCATCTCTAGTGATACATATGCACCCAACTCATTTTAGGTTCGATAAACAGGAGGGCAGCTTTTCTTATAAATCACCTATGAGGATCATGATTGATCATCTGAAACTTCGTACAATTCCGCATGACCTATCCGAATTCTTTGCTGTATCAAACGTACCATTTTACGAAGGATGTATGATAATACAAATATACGACCACAAGACGACCGTCCCATCACAGGGATCTAATCGCGCGAATACTGGATCCGGAAAGACTGCGCCTTTCTCAGTCCATAATTCTAATGCATATCTTACTCCTTCTCCATATGTACCATTTCCTAAAGAGAGTCAAGCCTCAAAAGGTCGAAACCCTCCAGAAGTCGAGAATGATTTGTCCGGGAAAACTAAAACATCCGAACAAAAAGATAAAGAAAACATGCCCGCCCCAGTGGTACCCGCTGATGTCCATCGAGGGAAAGCAGGAGTGCATTCTAAGAAGCCCAAAGTCTTTACAGTTGTTCTTCACCCAACAGCTGTTAGCAAGTATGCTGACCTCGCAATCACCGCTGTTGACTCTCGGTCAAACAACACGGATCGTCAGGACGCTATTGCCGGTGGCCCCCTGTCTGCCACAGTACCACCAACCCCGAGCACCGCTATCCTTCCTCCAACGCCACTAACTAGTATGGCACCGCCTGCAAAAAGACCAAAAAAGACAAAGATAGAACTCGACGGCAGCAATATTCATACAGCTGAGTCGCAGATCACGCTCGCCACTACCGCACCACTCATTCTTGAACCAGTACATAATGCTGTGGAGTCAGCTGCGTTATTAGAAGCTCTCACACATCCAATGCATTCGGACAAACCACCATCGCCAAAGACTAGGAAAAGAACCGTTGCTGAAATGGAAGCAGACGAAGCACTTGCTGCCGAACAAGAAAGATACATGCTCATTCTTGACGAAAGATTGTCTTCCAGCACAGCTGGGGCCCAAGGAGGAGCCAATCCTGCAGATAGTGATGGCCAGGCCGGTGGGGCATCATTTGAGCCTCGTTTTGAGAGGTTCAAGACAATAGAGAATATAAGAAACAGCCATGAAGAAACCAAGAAGGCCGAAAAGGCTAGACAATTAGAGGCGGAGCGCAAAACTGCCCAGGAGCGTGAGAGAGAAAGACTCCGGATTGAGGCTGAAAAACGTGACCAAGACAAGATGCGGCAGCAGAACTTGCTTAACAATTCAGCAGCAGTGCGGCAACAACAACAAGAGGCTGCACGTCGGGCGATGGCCGCTCAGCAGATGGGCAACCAAGCTGGAGGAATGCCGCAAGCTCAAGGCCAACACGCTCATCCTCAGAATAACGGTCTCATGGGCAGTGGTATCCAAACCCAGCCGCAGCGATTCCACCAGCAGCAAGTCTCTCAAGCTCAAGCGTCGTCTCCTATTGTTCGGAATGGGACACCACAAAACCATTCCTCTCCTTCGGTGAACAATGTAGGAAACATGCCCATACAAAACTCCAATTCAAGCATGGCTGGCAGCCCTCCACGACCCAGCTCCGTTGTTCATCAAAATCACGCTCCAATGAGCGCTACTTCCCATGGAATGGTCTCGCAGAGAAGCCAGCAGAGCCACGCTGGGACGCCACGCATGCCAAATTCTACTCCGAATATGCAATCAACTCCTATCAACCGACCGGTTAGCCAAACACCAAGAATGAGTCAAGCTAGCCCTCCTCAAGGACCAATGGCCCAAGTACCTATGCAAATGATGAACGGTGGACATCAACCCATAAATCCCCAACAGCAGGCGGCGATGATGGCACATCAACAACAAATGCGACAGAATGCATTGAGACAGCAACAAGCCAACCTAAATAATATGGCAATGGCAAACGGACAACCTATGACTCCAGCGCAACAGCAACAACGATACATGATGATGCAAGCAGCTGTTGCACAGGGAAATCATATGCAAAATCCAGCTATGATGGCTCAAAACTATTCGCAGCGATTAGCTGGTATTGGAATGCAACAACCCCAAGGATTACCCCAAGGGGCTATGCCTCAAAACATGGGCTTCAACCAAGGGATGCCAGTTAATATGGCAAATATGAATATGCAACAAATTCAGCAAATACACATGCAGCAACAAGCCGCACAACAAGCACAGCAGCAGCAGCAAGCTCATATTCAAGCTGCTCAGCAGGCCCAGGGCCAGGGACGAGTACAATTGACTCCGCAGCAGATTATGCAGATGCAGATTCAGCGTCATACGCAAGCGTTATTCCAGACCCAATTACCTCAAATCCAGGCCCAATATCCAGGTGGAAATGTTCCTCAGGAAGTTCTAGCTCAGTTGAAAGCAGGCTGTCAGCAGAACGCTTTGGCAGTAGTAACCAACAATATGAGAAAGAAGCAGATTATGGCCCAGCAGCAGCAACAAAATGCAATGGCCCAGCAGAATGCTATGCAGATGCAGAATGGTATGGGAATGCAGGGTCAGGGAATGTAAATGATGGCTTTCAAGTTCAACGACAGTTGGATGATCAACGGTAATTTTATAGGTGTTATAGGACTCTCTGTCTCTTTGGTTTAAGACGGACATTTGAAATTGTGGGTAGCTTGGCGTTATTGAAGGAGAAACTTCTGGGCTAAAGAAGTGGTTGGCGCACGGAAGGCTTTTCTTGAGTCAGGGGAAGCGAACTTGTAATGGGTGGAATATTGGTGTTTGGCAATAAGGTGCTCCAAGAAGTCACTGACAGGTGCACATGAAGTTGAAGATTAGCTAACAATTAAGCACTGAACAAGTGAGATAAAGACGTTTTGTTTTTGTTTAGGTGTTAATTCCAAAAACTGTAACTGTAACACTAACTTCACGTTTCCTCTGGCTTCATGTGAATATTACTTTGAGTAATAATCTAAACCAAACACATCATGTTCACTTTCGTACACTGCGGACTGCGGACTGCATCAAATTTTCAGTTGTTAAGAATTCTTCCATCTCCCCCGCCAAACTGCATCAGAGATTAGATTGTTTTGTACGAGTTGCTATATCGAGATGAAAACCCATACTCCAGGTATAGCTACAATCCCTCTCGTATGTCGCAACTAAGCCGTGAACGCCACATATAAATGGTATATCTCCCTCATATAATCATCCGCGCCATATCAAGAGCGAAAGTCTATTTCTGAAAGCAAAGAAAGCAAAGAAAGCAAATGGGTATATCCACCTAACATGTTGCCATCTCTTTTTCTAACGGACCACTCAAGTTTTTCCTATTTGGTTACATAAATGTAGGAATATGAAATTACTAATTTAGCCTGAAATTAGTAGCGAGAGGGCGACGAGATTTCATTTGGGGCCAGTGAAGAGAACGTTTGCGTAGGAACAGGTGACGCTGGAGCCGGAGGTGGACGCAGAGGTCCCGCTTACGGTGTAGCCGAAAGAACCTGTCATTGTGAAGCTGAGCTTATTAGTATGGGTGTTGGAGATGGGAGCGGAGAACGCACGCATTGCCGCACCATGCGGTGGATGAGGTTGTCGCAGTGACTTGGAGATTTGACCATTGAATTTGGCCAAAGTCCCATTTGGCTCCATTCTGTAGTTCGACAGCAAGCACTGCCTATTCAATGTTAGAACGTCTTTTATAAGCCTGAACTGAGGTTATGGACCTTATCGATCAAGCCAGCATCTGGTAATCTATGTTAATTGAATGGACTCAAGCGAAGGGGAATGGAGACTTATTAAATTCATCGGTGTATGAAGCGCTCTGGGATATGGACCCAGTGATAGACCAAGTGTTTGTCCATAGCTTACTAACTGTGTTGTAGGACATAGTGCTAACGATCTTGTCACCAGGTTGAACTAAACATCATTTAGTCCTAGCCTGCAACCCAGAAAGAGCTGGCCACCTTACCCTTGACAGCAGGATATTCAACGTTGGGGCTAGAGTTCGCATCAGTATGCTTCATTTCGGTTTGACGTCAAAATACACACTTGCAGCAGTACTCGACAAAGAAATTCCACTGTCCGGGAGTCTTAGAATCTGCTATCACATTCTGATAAACAAAATTATTGGCAGTGTTCTCAAGACCAGGCCAAACAGCATGAAACCCTGAGTTGGTGGAGACCTTGGGTACAATCATGGTACTAGTCATCTAATTTGTTAAATACATTCTGACCGGGCATTTAGGGGAATTTACTCTCGTGACTTGGACGCCTGGCTGGAACCACATGGCATAGGCTGAGGTTTGAGCAGATACCAGAGTTTGCAAGTGACAGAAGAGAACCCCTATGAGGAGGGCGAGGTGGCCCATCGACGTGAGCATGTTGGGCTTCATCCTCATTGAATAGCTTTCGAGTTGTACTATATCTGTGATCGCGTTTCACATGTGGTAAGCTAGCCAGACAGTCAAAATATTGTGAGCCAAAGCCTAAAGTGAAACAGTAACAAGAGGAAGTTGCTTTGAGTATGGGAAGCTACAGAGTAAGGTTCTTATTAGAGAATGACTCGGGTTGGGACAGATGGGTACAAACAGGTGAAGATGTGATAGTAAAATTCAATAGCACTATTTAGCGACTGAGAAGTGGAACTTCACCGATTGGACATCTTGAATTACCACTTATCTGGCCTATTAAGTGTAGCAAGAAAAAGGGGATTTCGATGTGGGCAGCGCTGGCTCGAAATATGAATTGGCCAATGCAAGCCTGGCTGGATTCATTGAGCTACCCTGAACATGCCCGATAGGTTGACTTTGTGAAATACCCCATGCTATCTGGTCATATTGAAGACCCCGGTGGCTTGATCGGATGATCCTGAGCCGCTTTCTCCGCAGGTTCTTCAGTGGCAAGCACCTATATAATAGCAGATAACGAGCTCTAGGCCGACAAAAGATTGGTGTTGCCATTGTGCCATGTATTACGAAGTCAGCTTCAGCCGGTTCAACTGCTATTATGGTAAGCCCGGTGGCACTTGGCCACAGTATCTACGACATTTCCTACCCTGCTTTCTTTTCGAGATTACCGAAGGACCGGGATTTCATTGGGATGTGGAATCAATATGGACATGTCCGAAGGGCTTGGAGTCCAGAAACAGAATAGCCGGCACGGGTCTATATGAAATGGTTCTAATTTGCAGTCAACGTCCAGTATTGACGGGAAGGCAATATCAAGCGAAGCGAGAGCCACAGAAAGTCTTTTAATAGCAACATAGGCACAAGCAACTACACGTGATCAAGATTGCTCGGATCCAAACCTTGACCATAGTACCGGTACAGTACAGGACAGGGTCATTGGTTTATCCGGTGCCCTATGTTACCGCGTAGCTACACATGAATGTTCTTTCATCTGAGCGCCATGTGGTGAGGTGATACTTAGAAGTATCTTGTGGTATAGAAATGCTTGTCTAAGCTTCTTTCTCTTCTTCAATTAATTGGCGACTACGAAGGGTTAGCGTCGGGGAAGAATTACCGTACGGCACTGGTAAATGGCTGTGCTTCGTGATTGATCACTACATCCTGATACAACATATCCGACCCATATGCTCAATGTTTAGTTAAAAAAAAATTGCCTGCTTTTGATGTACTGAGTATTATTATCTACATCATAGACTTAGAGCCAGCTACTCATTACTTCACATCTTGCTGTTCTTCGCTTGGCAGAGCAGAGTCGTTTATAGTACAATATTGTTGTTTACAAATCCGTCGTCAAGACCTACACAGCAGTATTAGCACTTTCATTCTGTCTTTATCGTTCACTATTACATTGATATTGGTTTGGACACATACCTTCTTAAGAACTCCCATTTCCTTTTCCCAGGCCTCTACCTTCACCTGACTTGCTGCAAGCTTGGCTAAAAGGAACTGTACTCTTGGTCCTACCTCACTCGGTTGCTTTGGCAGAAGACCAAGTACGTTAAGTTCTGTTTCGTATTTGTCGATATTCTTAGTTTCGATCTTTGTTAATTCTGTAAGGATTGCCAGGTCAAGTCGACTTCTCAGAACGTGGTCTCTGGTGAGAATCTTGAAAGCGGCTTGGTAGACTGGCTTGCCCGCATGTACACTTTGTGGACGCCCCTTGTATGACTTGATGGTGATGAGTTCAGCTGCAGACAGGGCTTCAAGCACAGCTTCCCCATTAGAGGCAGACGGGGAAAGGGAGGATGCGAATGTATTGGAAAGTAACACCTCATTATAGCGAAGTTTATCGTGATTAGCAAGGGATTTTACTGCAAATGATCGGTCAGCACTCGACAGAAATAGGATCGCCAAAGTTTGAACTGCTTAGTCAAGCGTGAGCGTCCAGCGCAATATTTACTTACTGAGATACCATGCTTGTTCTGTAGACCACTTCATGTCTGTTTTACCAATCGTGAGCAAGTACATCTTGAGTATCTCAGAGGCGCTTTGATCTATAATCTCTGCAACGGCACGATTTGGCGTTTGTCCGGTCTTTAATCTACGTGCTACATTATACTGTTAGTGAATGCAGGCTTAGATATGGTTTTGTATTTTGATTGATTTTTACCAAAGAACTCTAGGTCAGTGAGACGTCCGCCAAGAACCTCAATACACTCGTCAAGCTCCACCATATCTGTACGTCGTTGGCTGGGTGTTAGCTTTTCATCATTGCTTGTACCTGGAGCTTCGTCTTCCGAATCTAAGTGCGTAATAACAAATTTCTTGGCGACCTCAGCGGTGACTAAGGGCATATAGTCAGTACTTATTTTGCATTCAGGGTATGCAGCAATAATTAATCCTGAGGAATATGCCTAGCAAGCAAGAAAATTTAGGTGATTACCTACTGTCACCTAGAGCAATTTGGCGAAAGACTCTGTCGGGTAGAGCCTTACTGAGGGATTTTGAGTAACTCAAGTCATTGGTCAAAAATATTACATGGGCGACATTGGAAGTTGTTAATGTAGCAGCCCATTCTCCAATTTTATCATAGACTATGCCACTCTCGTCATTCTTGTGTAGGAAATTGTCAATGACAACTACTGGTCGGAATTCAGGATGGGCCTCAAGCCAATCATCGTCGCCCAGTTGTGCGTCCTTATCATCTTTGTGGCGATGGGCAAGTGCAACCTGTTTGAGTGCTGTTGTTGTGTTTTGCCATATTTTTGCGAGTTGGGTGTCGAGGGTTTCCGAGAACCCAGATTTCACCCCTATGGTTCCTTGTGCCGCCAGATCGATCAGACTACTAATACTGTTCATCCATGAAAAAACAGGCCAGTACCCAACAGCAGTTGCAGCAGCTGAGATCGTTGCAGAATCACCTCTAGCCTCTAAAAACAAAGTGAGTCAGTATCTGTGAAAAATGAGACTGCCTCATTCCCATATGAGGCGGCTTGATTCCCGACGACCTGTTGTATCCAAAAATGAAACTTTAGCCTAAAGAAAATAACATACCTTGAATTGGCTTGCAGTCAATTATCAATGTATTTCTTCTATTCTTCAATGCTTGATCAACTACCAGCTCTTTTTTGCCTGATCCACGAGGGCCCTGAACGATAATAAATGTATCCGCTGTTTCTATCAACCACGTATGTAACTGATCAATCACTGACTTTCTGTCATCCCAGATAGCAGATAGGCTTATATCCTCGGAGCGGTGGTTCCGGCGAAAGTCTAAGAAGTCTGTCGCTTGGCTCTTGAACCACTTATAAACTTTATTATCCTTGAGACTAAATGAATGGTCCACGTGTGCCTTGATAAAAAATGTTCGAATTGGGTCAAAAACTGCGACAGTAACAGTTGCGACAAGAGCAGCTACTGCTGGGATAACTACCCGTGGATGGTTGACAAGCCAGTCTTTGATCCAGTGTGACTTCATTTTGGGCTCAAACGAAAGCCGTAAGATCGTTCCGTATTTACCACCACCTGCTTCTTCTGTAACCTTCAGACCATGAAGACAATTTTTGGCCATAATGGCATGTCTCATGCGAGAAAAATCCAGAGTAGCATATCTCGGTAGTATTTTTGAGTCAGCAGCTTGCGATGAAATTTCAGCTAACTTTCCATATTTTCGAAAGAGACTATAAAGTGCTTCTTGAGACAATTCGGCGACTTCGCCACCAGGGGCTGTAGGGACAAACTCTACTTTGATTCGGGAGCTCGGAAATCGGTAAAGATCCTCAAGCCAGGGCTTTCCAACGACGAGACTTGTTCTCACCCGTTGAAAAGGCGAGAACCATGGCTTGATTGGATGCTGCTTCAGATGCTCTGCAATCTGAATTTCCACATCTCTAGCCGTTACATCTGCAGCATAAGAGAATTTAACGAAAGCTCCACCGTCTTTCATTCTTGGAAGGATCTCTGTGACTTTAATCGGAGCAGTTTCAGGAATAGACCGCTTAACCATGTTCAGGGTCTCATAAGAGGAGAGTGTCTGAGAGTTAAATCGGCGTAAAATATCAGGTATGTTTTTCCTGTCAACATGCCATGGCAGTCGAAGCAGCCAGTTCAATTTTAAGGGAAATAGATCTGTTACGCTGTTAATCACCAAACTCGATGCAAAAATGCGGAGCAAGATTAGATAGAATATGACAACGTCGATAAAGCATCCAACAGTCAATATTACGTTCCCAAATCTGAGGCTAGAAATCTTCCAATGGCTATGTTGATAGGCATTGGGACAATCCAGATGGAGTTTGATGTACTCACTATCAAAGAAAAGAATACCCTCATTTGCTGTTGCCGAGATATGCCCGGTTGCATTTTCACCAGCCTCTGAGCTTGCCCTAAATTTTTGTTACTTATTTGACCTACGAAAGAATCACTTATCTAACCTTCTGATTCCTTTCCATTTTCCAAACTCATTCCTTATTGCCCATCTAGCAGGACTGACTGGGACGTGGCTGAAATCTCGCCTTGGCCGGGCAGTCCTGAGGCCTGGAAGACTTGTCGGATTGAAAAGTACGCGTCTACTCATGACTGCTCATAGATTTGTATCATAACATGTCGGCAGCAAATGATGAAGCAATTTATGGTAACGCGTCCCTAAAATACCTGTGAAGAAGGACGTCATAAGGCTAAGTATCAGCCTCATACCGTAAAACAAGATCACCGCCAGGTGTACGGGCAGATTGATCCAGACACACCCTTGGCATTTCGAAAAGATTGTCACTCTTGTATACTATGCAACATAGTAGCAGATGAATGAAAGAATTTGATATGGAGGTATGGTAAAAGATTAGTCTAATCTGGAAATTCTATAAGCTACAAGTTTTCCCAAATCGTTTATGGTACCATCAATAAGGTAATAATAGCTCTTGGCAGGGTACATGTGTCAATCTCCATTTCTATGGAACTTTTCCCAAGATTGATCTACAAACCTAAATTCAGCCTCATCAACCTCTGTAAAACCACGGTGAACAGACACAATTATGGTATGGCCTTTTACCAGCTCGCTGGCAGCTCCAGAACAAGGAGGAGCTGCCTCGTTGCCATCACAAGCCGCCCCGGCATTCCAAGAACCTCTACAAACCGCTCCAAAACCTCCAGCCTCGAAACCTCTAAGTCGAGATGAGATCGCAGAGCAAGAACTTGAGTCCTTCCTCCAGGAAATAGCGGCAGACACCAAACCCAGCAGCACCAAGTACTCCCGTGTATCCAAAGCGGCGTCATCCTCCACTCCGGCATCCTCAACCACAGATGAGAGCAAGCTCCCACTGAGTGATCAGTTGCTCCCCAAGACGATGTCTTGTCGCGACGCCTTCGACGCCGCTTTTTATTGCAATTCTATGGGTGGTCAATTCAATAATTTATATCGCTACGGCACAGTACGCTCATGTTCCGACTCCTGGAATGATTTTTGGTTTTGCATGCGCACACGGACATGGTCCGAAAACGAGAAAGCTGAAGCGATACGAGAGAGATATAGGGACAAAGAGCGGGCGAAATATTCAAAGGAGGGAACAGAAGACGTAGGAAGAAGTAGTGAGGATGTGTGGAGAAGTCGGGATAAGAAGATAGAGCCTGGGGAGGCTATGTCGAAACCTTTTCTAGGGTTCCCAAGTGATGAGGAGTTCAATAGGATTGTCAGGGAAGAACGGAAAAGGGTACATGGTAGTACAGATAGATCTTGAAAATCTAGGTGGACGATGTATGAATATTGGAGTGTAACAATACCTCAATTATGATCATGTGCTGGTAATATGGGCAAAGCTTGGTCAATTAAGCTATACAAGTAATGTAGCTAAACGTGTAGAATTGAAGAACAACAGCGATTAATCTAGATGCAAAGTCAATTCCTAGTCTTATTTTCTAGTCCCTCACACCAACCCAATGACTATTTAAATCACTTGTCAGTCCAATTCGCATCCGGATGTCTCATTCACAAGAAACGAAATCTACTCGAGACTAGCTTCTGAGACTTCCTTTAACATATCTCGGGAGTTTTTCTTACACTGGATACCTTACCAGACGCACATTATGTTCTTCAGATCCAATGTGCACTCCTTGGTGAGATTCGCGGAACAGCTGATATGGTGAGCAGTTCCTTATTCAAGAACGTCTGTAAAGCAGATAATATTGCTTCTCTCGAAACAAGCAGCTGAAAAGACATATTAATATTGGGCGACTTCAATATGGTTACATCCTGATACCTTCAATAGGTTAGATAATAGATTACAATGCCTAGCCCCCTTTCTTTTAGAAATCACATGATGGTATTGTGCTAATCGAGTAAGCTTGAAAGTACAAAATTGCTACGATCAGAGCACAACGTGATCTTGAGGTTCCTTTAATTTGGGCTGGGAAACGGGACGCAACTGATATACAGCCGAGATGAGACTACAAGCGGTGGCAAGGCATTATTGGCTAAATTGCTATCGGTGGACATTGCATGTTGGATTCTGCTCAAGTTGGTGGAGTTGAACGTTTTTGATTTGGTGTTAGTTATGATGAAGTAAGTTGGAAATGCTCACCTGCATGAGAGCGCCTGCTCCTACAACAAAACTACCTTGTTAATGAGCTATTATCAAACATATGCGGTCGAAGCTGCATCGTGCAACCCGTTCCAACTTTGGTGGCTGAGTAGTCTTGATGTTGGTGTCAGAAGAGGTGTAATTAGTGCAACATTCAAAGTACTAGAACTTGAGGACTCGTGAGATCTAGATTTAGTAAAGGCTTGCAAGATAAGCCTCCAGTGTTTCTAGATTTGTCTATCATTCAATACAGATCAACCAATTTGGTAAAGTTTACATTGTAATCTTTGGCAACATTGTCTTTACCAATGTGCCACGCTTGTACATAGAACTTGGTTGCGAGGCTGCTCTAATGACTTAATCGTCATGACATATCAAGCAATGTTTTGAACTGCATTTTCGACTAAATCGCCACTTGCGATACTCTGTGAATATCCTAGAATATAGGCTGACTTGCTCTGATGAAATGAATATTTAGATAAGATTAATGATGCCATCAAAGTCTGGAAACGTGATTGAATGCCTAGCCAGTGGACAGAAAAGTCAGGACATATCCCATCCGGTATACTTCCCTTAACCAATTTCTCCTCCAACTCCCTACTCCAGATTCCCCTAGTCATATTGAAGAATTTATACAGCAATCCTCTCCTCGTAAGCTACCCACGCACTTCTTCTGTACCGTTCAGCTTCTGCTCTGGGGTTCGCAGCCTTAATAATGCCTCTCCCAACGATCGCAATATCGTTACCCAACAAGCCCACAATTTTCTTCGGTGTGTTATATTGCTGTCCTTTGCCATCGCCCTCCATTACCGCATCTTCTTCTGCATCCTCGGGAGGTAATTGACACCCAGGTGTCATGCTCAAAAAGCTGTCCTCGGGTACCGAGTTTAATGATTGTTGAGATACAAAGCCCATGACATAATTCTTGTGATCCCTTGCGCTTTCCACGCAAGCCTGTGTGTAGTCTGCAGTCATAAAATTTCCTTTGCTGCTCATCTGCGCCAGTATTAAAAGCCCTCTCTCCAACGGAGCCTCCTCAATGCCTGGGTAGATGACTTCTTCCTCATCCTCCCCAAATGACTCCCAGTTCCTTGGGCTATTGGCAGGCTCAAAGCGCTGCGAAACCGTAGTTATCGAGACAATGCTTGCTTTCCTTCCATCTCGCGCGCCCTTATATGCCTCTAATCCGGACTCCATTTCTGGCACCGGCGTCTTCGTAACATCCTCGCCGTCGCTATTGTCAGAGTCCACACTCTCCGCCCTAGGAGTTCCAACAGATATATCGGTCTTGACCTCGTAGCGTTTTCTCTCTCTCCACCGCACCGCCGCATCAGCCATGCTATCTACCACTGCCTTGCCGGGTATCATATTGACATTTGTGATATGCGACCACTCGATAATCTTCGCAGTGCCTTCTGTATACTGCAGCTGCACTGTGTTTCCAATATCGCCGAATTTGCGGTCCTCGAATATCAGGAAGCCATGGCGACGGGCCAGACGAGCAAGCTTGGCCCCGGTACCTGTCGTAGGATTATAGTCCCAGTTGTTGATCAAGTCGTAATGCGTTTTAAGTACGACAATTGAGGGGCCGATTGTATCGGCGAGGTTCAGAAGTTGGTTCGCGTTCGAGACGTCGGCACTGAGACATAGGTTGGAATGCTTGATGCTCATGAGACGCAGTAGATAATTTGAAAGGGGATGAGTAGCTTTCGCAGCCCTAGCTGAGTAGGAACTGGTCGTAACGGGGTGCGGAGATTTTGCAGACATTGTAGTGGTGTTGTGGTTGTCTGGTTGGAACATCGAACGATTTTGAGATTTTTTTGGGTAGGTGAAGTTGGACCTTTTTAAGCCTGGGTCAAGGCGTCACGCTGAACAGGCGTCATAAAAAGCGTCCCGGCACTGAAATGAACGAATTGGTGTACAATTAATTAATTGGGATCACCAGGATTATTTATTCACATAAATCTAGCGTTCCAACAGGATCATTTTTATGCGTTTTGTCGATGCAGTTGCTATTGGACACTGGTCTAAAGTACCTTTTTTGTCACGCCTATCACAATGTCACAATGTCACATTATAAGGAGAATTGATAGATAAGTTTTACGATTTTATTTTTGTACCACCCTCTATATGAAGGCTTTTCTGTACTACATATGCGGTGCGATCAACACCGGACTTTTCCAGTGTATCGCCGTAAAAATGAAACGCAAACCGCGAAAAGTCTAGCCCTAGTAGGTATGAAAAAGGACCCCATGGACACCAGATATCAGTGAAACGCTCCGACAGGAAATATGACCGTCCAATGCAAGAAATCAACTAAAGAGATTCGTGAAATGCAATCTAATCGACTTCCTCGACAGTTGGTCCGTCATCGTGAGTTGATGTAGGTCCTCCAGCACCGGGGAAACCACCTGGTCCTCCAGCACCACCTGGCATTCCTGGCATACCAGCACCTCCCTCTCCACCAGCACCGTAGAACTTCATCATGATGGGGTTGGCGACAGCCTCCAACTCCTTCTGGTGCTCCTCGTACTCTTCCTTGGTAGCCTGTTGGCTCTCATCCAACCAGGCAACGGTTTTGTCGATCTCAGCCTTGAGGGCCTCCTTGTCGGCAGCCTCAAGCTTCTCGTCAACCTTAGAGTCGGAGAGGGTGTTCTTGAGTGAGTATGCGTAAGACTCAAGGCCGTTCTTGGCCGAGATACGACCAGCCTCTGCCTCATCCTCCTCCTTGTACTTCTCGGCCTCAGCCAACATGCGCTCAATCTCCTCCTTGGAAAGACGGCCCTTGTCGTTGGTGATGACAATCTTGTTGGACTTTCCGGTTCCCTTCTCGAGAGCAGAGACGTTCATGATTCCGTTGGCGTCAACATCGAAGGTAACCTCAATTTGAGGAACACCACGAGGCGCAGGTGGGATACCTGTAAGCTCGAACTTTCCGAGGAGGTTGTTGTCCTTGGTGCGTTGACGCTCACCCTCGAATACTTGGATAAGCACACCAGGTTGGTTGTCGGAGAAGGTAGAGAAGACCTCGGACTTCTTGGTTGGGATAGTGGTGTTACGGGGAATGAGCTTGGTCATCTGTCCACCAGCAGTCTCGATACCGAGAGACAATGGCGCGACATCGAGGAGGAGAATCTCGTTGGTGGACTTGGATGAGGTGTCACCAGAGAGAATGGCGGCCTGGACGGCAGCACCGTATGCAACAGCCTCATCAGGGTTGATGGACTTGTTGGGCTCCTTACCGTTGAAGTAGTCGGTGATGAGCTTTTGGATTCTAGGAATACGAGTGGAACCTCCGACGAGGACAACTTCGTGGACCTTGGATTTGTCGAGCTTAGCATCGGCGAGGACACGGTCGACTGGGGAGGTGGTGGAACGGAAGAGATCCTGGCAGAGCTCCTCGAAACGGGCACGGGTGATGGAGGTGTAGAAGTCAATACCCTCGTAAAGAGAGTCGATTTCGATTGAGGTTTGTGCAGAGGAAGACAGAGTGCGCTTAGCCCGCTCGCAAGCAGTGCGGAGACGACGGAGGGCACGTAAGTTAGAAGATAAATCCTGATGTTGGTTAGCAAATGTACGTTCGAAAAAATCTCAAACAGAAACTATCGAACAACTCGAACAAATCATAAAAGTCAAAAAAGGGGACCAGGATACAAGGAACGAGGTATTTGATAAACAATCAAACAACTCGGACAAATAGAAAAAGAAAAAAGATGATGGGGATAAGGAAATGGATATGCGAAAATCCATCAAAAAATCATCAAAAGAATCATCGGAAATCCATCGAGGGAAAAATCGAAAAATCAAAAACAAAGATAATGGAAAGAGTAGCTGCTCACCTTCTTGTGTTTACGTTTGAACTCATTGACAAAGTGGTTGACGAGTCTGTTGTCGAAATCCTCACCACCCAAGTGGGTGTCACCGGCGGTGGCCTTAACCTCGAAGATACCCTCCTCGATGGTCAAGAGGGAAACATCGAAGGTTCCTCCTCCCAAATCGAAGATGAGAACGTTGCGCTCACCCTCGACCTTCTTGTCAAGACCGTATGCAATGGCGGCAGCAGTTGGCTCGTTGATGATTCGGAGGACGTTGAGACCAGCGATCAGACCAGCATCTTTGGTGGCTTGACGTTGAGAATCAGTGAAGTAGGCTGGGACTGTGACGACGGCGTTGTTGACGGTTCCTCCAAGGTATGCCTCGGCGGTCTCTCTCATCTTAACCAAGATCATGGAAGAGATTTCCTCGGGGGTGAATTGCTTCTTCTCGCCCTTGAACTCGATCTCGACGACTGGCTTACCAGCACGGTCGATAACGGCGAAGGGGAAGTGCTTCATATCAGCCTGGACCTCAGCATCTGCGAACTTTCGTCCGATAAGACGCTTAGCATCGAAGACTGTGTTTGTAGGGTTCATGGCAACTTGGTTCTTTGCGGCATCACCAATGAGACGCTCGGTATCTGTGAAGGCAACGAAGGAGGGTGTGGTTCGGTTTCCTTGGTCGTTGGCAATGATTTCGATACGATCATCTCTGTAGATACCTACACAAGAGTAGGTGGTACCAAGATCAATTCCTATTGCAATGTTAGTCTCAGTTGCAGAGGATGTGGGAGTTTGCTGTTGCGCCTTACCAATAGCGGGACCCATGATTGCGGTTATTCTGTATTATTAAGGTGAAGTGTTTGGTATATGTGTGAAGTAGGAATTAGAAGATTGATTTAATGAACAGCTTCGTATGTAGGTGAAGCAATGGGAGTGTTCAAGAAGAGTTTGTTTGTGGTATGAAGAGAAGAAAGGATTCTTGGAGGGGTTTTCAAAATTTATGGCAGTCGATAATTCTGCTGGAATCAGCTAGAATAGCTTGGAAACCGCTCGCAGAAGCGAGAAAGGTTCTACGCTCTTCCACGTAGCTGCGTCAACCAGGCACCGCAACATCAATTCTGCAAAGATAATTTTAATCAGGTAAAGCGCGCGGGAGTTATCTAAGCTGATATTTGTGAATCTGTAGTTCTAATTGTCATTCTTCTAATTGACTTCTATCTGTCAGTTCCGCGCAACTACAGCGACATTTTTCAACGTTGAACGGAGGCTCCATCGACGTCACACTAGAAGATTGACCCCTCCGTGCCCCGCGAAACCAAGGAATTGATCTGGTAAGTAAACCTACGACTCCACCGAAGCCCCTAACTGACTCGGTGGAGCTCAATGAAATCATTCAAACTGCTGTTTTTTCTAACTTCTGGAGGTTCCCGGACTACAGATGCTAACTGCTTCCTTCCAAGGGTTAGTCCAATATGTATGGCATGATTTCCGCGGCATTGTCGGGAGCATTCACACCTGTTGCATTTCGCCAGGCTGGTTCGGAGCGGTGAGGTACTTACTACTGTACGAGTTTAGAGAGGGGTGGCAAGGCAACGAACAGGAAAGATGCGGTGGGCAGGTCGGGTGGGCGTTCACCTCAGCTCAGGTGAACGGTCACAGGCCACTTTCTTAAGGCTAACAAAACCTTATATTTTGCATCTATATATCTGAGACAATCAATATTATATATAATTTAAATCTTTTTAAAAGTATTTATAATATAATTTGTAAAGATTTACAGCTTTAAAAAAATATCAATTTCTAAATATTTATAAATCATTTTGAATTTTGTTTATAATAAAAGATTAAAAGAAATTTAAAAAAAAATTCTAATTAATTAAAAAATAGTTTATTTAGCAAGTTTTATTTTATATTTTATATTCTGATAATTGGCCTTGCTATTTTATTTTAGTTATTTTTTGAATTTTTTTTTATAATACTCTAGATTTCCTATATTTAAATATATATTATATACTTTCTAATTATTTTATAAATATTTACAGCTGTATTTATCTAAGCTTTTTTGCTTATAAAGGTGGCCCGTGAGCGTTCACCTCAGCTCAGGTGAACGCCCACCTGACATGTCGACTCGGAAAGATGCTCCACTCCCAGGCTGAGTTTTCATTCGCCACGTGATGCCATTTTCAGGGACAGGACGGGGATCGAGCTATACGGATGAGTGAGGATTCGAGTTGTAACAAACCGTTTGTTTGGCAACCCCGATGTCCATAATCTCTCGGAGATATTCAACGAAAAGGCGAGAGGATATCTGCCAAAGGCTAAACGTTATGGGATGGCGCATTCGTGGCTCAAGGATTCCAAGAATCCTGTGATTCGTTTCTGTTGACGTTCGAACTTCAATCAGCGCATCTTGTTCTGTTTCCCTTCTAGCGTGGGCTTGTACGCTGCTCTTTTATGGCTTGGTAACGCTCCTGGTGAATACTTTGATAGGCGGCATGAATCCTCTGCTCGTTTCGCTCCGAACGGCACAGCGGACAGAATCCTGATGGAAGCTTGAGAATCCTTCTTCGGTTGCTTTGATCACTGATATCATTACGTCCCATCTACCAATGCTCTTCTCGATCATACACTCTAGTGAAGTTCTGATTAGAAAAGCAATGACAGTACAAATCTACATTCAACCATCCATTTTAGATTTTAACATCTAACGAGACAGTGCCTTGAAGCAAACAGCTAAAGGGGTAAGCACTATTTTCCACAATGGCAACAATTAATTGTACGACAGGTTCAACACATACCCTTTTCATCAAGCCCGATTGTACCTCGCAAAGGCTCTGCCGTCACACCAGTGACCTAACTAACCTTTACAGTAATCCAAACTGCAAACCCGTACCCCAATAACTAACCTGTCACACTGAAAAAACCGCTAAAAGCCCCCCGGCGTGCAGTTTTGTATTATTTTATTCCATCTTATTTCCGTTTCTGCCTGCCTGCCCCCATACTCTCCATCTACCCATACAATTCTCACCATTATCACCATTCTAGATACCCCCCCCCCCCCCCTTTCTTATAATCACTGCTCATTATGTACACTCAGGACTCTGGATCAAGTTCTGCGGGGGTTTGGTCTGATTGGTACACATAGTATATCGAGAGTTGAGACTGCTTTAGCCGAAGGGGAAAAGGGGGGGGGGCCCTGGTAAACAAAACAAGCCCAATCTTTTAATCACGTGAGCACTCGCTTGCTCGCTCGGGTTTTGCTTTGTATTACTTTTGACATGGCGAATACACTGTTTCAGTTGAAGAAGGTTGAGAGGGAGAGAGAGTTTACTGAAAACCGTTAGTA
>Ga0247810_10000629_pt1 | contig 32791 bp, 40 predicted proteins | sample UWRJL119311C1_FD_179918 | JGI IMG/M metagenome (GOLD analysis project Ga0247810, IMG submission 179918) | Plant litter microbial communities from Arlington Agricultural Research Station in Wisconsin, United States - UWRJ-L119-311C-1 | ecosystem: Environmental > Terrestrial > Plant litter >... | reverse complement strand
CGGGACACCGCGGTCGCGCAGGCGAGCGCGTCGGCCGACGCGGTACGCGCTGCGATCGCGACGATCGGGGGTGGCGTCCGCATCGTGTCCGCCGGCGACGTCCGCACCTCCTCCGAGCGGCCGTGGAGCAACGACGGCGCCCAGCTCCCCCTCGTCCACCACGCGTCCCTGCCCGTGACGGTCGAGTTCACCGACCTGGCCGCGGTCAACGGCTGGCTCGATGCCGTGCTGGCGATTCCTGGCACGACGGTGCAGGGCGTGACCTGGTCACTCACCGAGCGCACCCGCATCGCCGTCACGGCGGAGGTGCGGTCGCGGGCCGTGAAGGATGCCGTCGCCAAGGCATCGATCTACGCGCAGGCTCTCGGCCTCGGCACGGTCACCGCGATCGCCCTCGCAGACCAGGGCATGCTCGGCGACGTGGCCCCGCAGCCGGGGCACGGCGGATTCGAGCGGGCCATGGCGATGAAGTCATCGGACGGCGGGCCGCAGCTGGCTCTCAGCGCCGAAGAGGTGGAGGTCGCCGCAGCCGTCGACGCGCGGTTCGTGGCGAGCTAGTCGGCCGCGTCAGTCGCCGAGGTTGCGGCGGGCCGACATGGCGCGGTCCGCCTCACGACGGTCCTGGCGCTCGCGCAGCGTCTGGCGCTTGTCGTATTCCTTCTTGCCCTTGGCCACCGCGAGTTCGACCTTCGCGTTGCCGTCACTGAAGTAGATGCGCAGCGGGACGAGCGTGTACCCGCCCTCCTTCACCTTGGCGTGGATCTTGAGGATCTGCGCCTTGTGCAGGAGCATCTTGCGCTTGCGGCGGGGCGGGTGGTTCGTCCACGACCCCTGGCTGAACTCGGGGATGTGCACGGCGTCGAGCCAGGCTTCGCCGCGGTCGATGAACCCGTAGCCGTCGACGAGCGACGCGCGCCCGGCGCGCAGCGACTTGACCTCGGTGCCGGTCAGCACGAGGCCAGCCTCGTAGGTGTCCTCGATGAGGTAGTCGTGACGGGCCTTGCGGTTCGTCGCGACGACCTTCTGGCCCTTCTCGCGTGGCATGGTTCTACTCCTGGGTCCTGGCGTTCCGGTGAACGCAGCCTTTTAGCTTAGACCTTGAGGTAGCGGTTGATGGCGAATCCGGCGGACGCCGCCGCCAGGATGCCACCGAGCACGATGAGGATCGGCACCACGAGGAGGGCATCGCCGATGTTCACCAGGGTCGTCGCCCCGCCGAGCGTCTCCTGCAGGTAGCCGCCCACGAAGAAGTGCACGATCGCGACGATCGCGCCGCCCGCCAGCAGTGACCCGATCAGCGCCGCGAAGACGCCCTCGAGGATGAACGGTGTCTGGATGAAGCGGTTGGACGCACCGACCAGTCGCATGATGCCGAGCTCTCGACGACGGGAGAAGGCGCTGAGGCGGATCGTGGTCGCGATGAGCAGCACGGCCGCGATGAGCATGAGCACGGCCAATCCGATCGCGGTGTAACTGGCGGCGTTGAGCACGGAGAAGATCTGGTCGAGGTAGCCGCGTTGGTCGACCACGCTCTGCACACCCGCCAGCCCGGACAGGCTCTCGATGATGATGTCCGCCTGCGACGGGTCGTCGAGGTTCACCCGGAAGCTCTCGTTGAGCAGCTCCGGCGTGACGAAGCTCGCGGCGACCGAGTCGGAGAACTGGTCCTGGAAATTCGCGTACGCCTGCTCGTGGTTCTCGAACTCGAAACGGTCGATGTACGGCGCGAGCGTCGGCGACTCCAGCTGCTGCTGGACGGCCGCGATCTGCTCGTCGGTCGCCTCCTGCTGGGTGCAGTTGCCGGTGTTCTCGGTCGCCGTGCAGAGGTAGACGGCCACCTGGGCGCGGTCGTACCAGTAGTCCTTCATCTGGGCGATCTGGAACTGCAGGAGCACCGCCGCGCCGACGAAGGTCAGCGAGATGAAGGTGACGAGAATGACCGAGATCACCATCGAGATGTTGCGACGGAGGCCGTTGGCCGCCTCGCCGAGGACGAGCCCGAGTCTCACTGGTCGGCTCCCGTCGCGCGGTCGGAGCCGGAAAGCCCGAAGCCCTGCACGGGGATCGCCTGGGTCTGGTAGCCGCCCTGGCGCTCGTCACGGACGATCTGGCCGCCCGTCAGCTCGATGACGCGGCGCTTCATCTGGTCGACGATGCCCGCATCGTGCGTGGCCATGATGACGGTCGTGCCGCTGAGGTTGATGCGCTCGAGCAGCGACATGATGCCGGCGCTCGTCGCGGGGTCGAGGTTTCCGGTCGGCTCGTCGGCGAGGAGGATCGCCGGTTTGTTGACGATGGCGCGCGCGATCGCGACGCGCTGCTGCTCACCACCGGAGAGTTCGTGCGGGAACCGCGCCGTCTTTCCGGCGAGCCCGACCATCTTGAGCACGTCCGGGACGGCCTCCTGGATGAAGCCCTTGCTCTTGCCGATCACCTGGAGGCTGAAGGCGACGTTGTCGAAGACCGTCTTCTGCGGGAGGAGGCGGAAGTCCTGGAAGACGACGCCGAGGTTGCGACGGAAGTACGGGACCTTGCGGCTCGACAGCGTCGTGAGGCGCTGGCCCAGGACGTGGATGTCCCCCTTGGACGGCTTCTCCTCCCGGAGGATGAGCCGCAGGAAGCTCGACTTACCGGACCCGCTGGCGCCGACGAGGAACACGAACTCGCCCTTCGCGATCTCGAGGTCAACATTGTTGAGCGCGGGGCGGGGGTTGCTCGTGTAGAGCTTGGAGACGTGGTCGAACCGGATCATCGGTTTCGAGCCTAGGGAGCAGCGCCGCAGGGGCGGCCAGCGACACCCCGAGTCGGCAACCCTATGAACGGATCAGGCCTTCTGCGGGGATCAGGAGGAGTGACGGGCGACCAGCTCGAGCTCGACCTTCATCTCCGGGTCGACGAACGGTAGGACGTGCACGAGCGAGAACGCCGGGCGGATCTCGCCGAAAGCCTCCCCGTGGGCGCGGGCCGCCTCCTGCCAGTTCTCGAAGTCGGAGACGTAGAGCTTCGACTGGACGACCTCGTCGAGGCCGAAGCCGTTGTCCTCCAGGATGCCGCCGAGCATCGCGATGACGTGGCGGGTCTGCTCGTACAGCTCGGGCGAGACGACCTTCCCGTCCGCACCGGTCGCGGCCGACGCCGAGATGTAGATCGTGTCGTCCACGACGACGGCACGGGAGTACCCCATCTTCGCCTCCCACGGGGAGCCGGAGGTCACGAGCTTGCGGGGCATGGGTCAGTCCTCCACGGATCTCTTACGCCACTTGATGCCGGCGTTGATGAAGCCGTCCAGGTCGCCGTCGAAGACGACCGCCGGATTCCCGACCTCGTGGCCAGTGCGCAGGTCCTTGACGAGCTGCTGGCCGTAGAGGAAGTAGGAGCGCATCTGGTCGCCCCAGCTCGCGGTGATCGTGCCGGCGAGCTCCTTCTTCTTGGCGGCCTCCTCCTCGCGCTGCAGCAGCATGAGGCGGGTCTGCAGCACGCGCATGGCGACGGCGCGGTTCTGGATCTGCGACTTCTCGTTCTGCATCGACACGACGATCCCGGTCGGGATGTGGGTGATGCGGACGGCGGAGTCGGTCGTGTTGACGCTCTGACCGCCGGGGCCGGACGACCGGAAGACATCGACACGGATGTCGCCCTCGGGCACCTCCACGGCCTGCGCCTCCTCCATGATCGGGATGACCTCGACCGCGGCGAAGCTGGTCTGGCGCTTGTCGGCCGAGCCGAAGGGGCTGATGCGGGCGAGGCGGTGCGTGCCGGCCTCGACGCTCAGCGTGCCGAAGGCGTACGGGGCGTCGACCTCGAAGGTCGCCGACTTGATGCCGGCACCTTCCGCATAGGAGGTGTCGAGCACCTTGACCGGGTACTTGTGGCGCTCGGCGTAGCGCAGGTACATGCGCATGAGCATCTCGGCGAAGTCGGTGGCGTCGTCGCCGCCGGCGCCCGAGCGGATCGTGACGACCGCACCGCGTCCGTCGTACTCGCCGTCGAGGAGGGTCTGCACCTCGAGGTCGCCGATCGACTTCTGCAGGCCGGCGAGCTCGGTGCGGGCCTCGGCCGCGCTGTCCGCGTCCTCCATCTCGAGGGCGAGCTGCACGAGGACCTCGAGGTCGTCGAGGCGACGCTCCACGTCGGTGACGCGCTTCAGCTCGGACTGCCGGTGGCTGAGCGCGCTCGTCACCTTCTGCGCCTTGTCGGTGTCGTCCCACAGGTCGGGGGCACCGGCCTGCTCGCTGAGGTCGGCGATCTCCGCCTGCAGACGCTCGATGCCGATCACCGCGCGGATGTCGTCGAAGGTGGAACGGAGGGCGGAGATGTCCGCGGCGATATCGAGCTCTTCCATGGCCCCGCAAGCCTACCGTGGCGCCGCACGCGTAGCCTTGGAACCGATGTCGAGCACCCCTGGTCTTCCGTTCCGCTCGATAGTGCTCCCCGCGATCGTGCCGACGCTGCTGTTCGCGATCGGCGAGGGGGCGATCCTGCCGATCATCCCGCTGCTCGCGAACGACCTGGGTGCGACCCTCGCGCTCGCCGGGCTCGTCGCCGCCATGATCACCCTCGGTACCCTCGTCGGCGACATCCCCAGCGGCTGGGTGGTGGCCCGCGTCGGCGAACGTCGCGCCATGACGGGCGCGGCACTCCTCTGCCTCGTCGGTCTCGGTATCGGCGTCGCGGCGCCGGCCCCGGCCGTCCTCGGCATCGGCGTGTTCCTCATCGGCCTGTCCACCGCGGTGTTCGCCCTTGCCCGGCACGCGTACATGACGACGACGGTGCCACGGGAGTACCGTGCCCGCGCGCTCTCCCTGCTCGGCGGCACCTTCCGCCTCGGCTTCTTCATCGGCCCCTTCCTCAGCGCCGCGGTGATCCACCTCACCGGCGACACGCGCTCGGCACTGTGGGTGCACGTCGTCGCCTGCCTCGCGACCGCGGCCGTGCTGCTGCTCACCCCGGATCCGACGGTGCGGGTGCAACACTCGACGACCGGCGAGGAGTTCGTGCAGGAGGAGGCGCGCGGCCTCTTCCGGACCCTCCGCGACAGACGCGCCGTGCTCGCCCGCCTCGGCCTCGGCGCCGCCCTCGTCGGAGCGAGCCGGGCGAGTCGTCAGGTGATCCTGCCGCTGTGGGCGGTCAGCATCGGGATGGCGGATGCGCAGGCCGCGCTCATCATCGGTATCGCCGGCGCCGTCGACTTCGCCCTCTTCTACGCGGGCGGCCAGGTGATGGACCGCTTCGGTCGGCTCTGGACGGCCGTCCCATCGCTCATCGGGCTGGCGATCGGGCACGCGGTCCTGGCGGGCACGCACGATCTCGCCGCCGCGTCCGCGTGGTTCGTGGTGGCCGCGATCGTCATGGCGCTGGCGAACGGCATCGGCTCCGGAATCCTCATGACGATCGGCGCGGACCTCGCCGACCAGAGAAATCCGGCCCCCTTCCTCGGAGCGTGGCGTTTCACGGGCGATGTCGGAGCCGCGTCCGCACCCCTTCTCATCGCCGCCGTCACCGGCGTCGCCTCCCTCGCCGCTGCGGCTGGCGCCGTCGGCGTCCTCAGCCTGATCGGCGCTGGCGTGATGCTGCGCTACATCCCGCGCTACGCACCGCACCGCCGCTGAGACCGCTCCCACCGCCCCCGTTTCGGGGTATGTTCGCCGCGCCGCTCACCCCGTACCTTGGGGGGCATGAGTGCACGCCAACGTCGTCAGCTCGACCGCGTCGTGGACGCCGTCGCCCGGCTGATCCCCGAGCTCGAACCGCGTGTGATCGACCCGACGCCCGACAAGCAGGCCAAGCTCGGCCTCGCCGAGAACGCCCTGCTCGCCCGCGTCGGCACCTACCGCAGCGTGACCCTGTCGCCGCTCGAGTCCGGTGCCTGGTCCATCAAGGAGTTCGACTCCCGCAACGGCGACCTCGAGGAGGTCTACGAGGAGATCGGCGAGGTCCCCGACCACCTGATCGGCGCGCTCTTCCTCGCCGCGGCCATCGGCAGCATCGAGGAGCAGCTCTCCTGGACCGGCGACAACGCCGTGCACGAGGAGATCCGCCCGGTCCTCCAGGGACTCAGCACCACACTGCAGGAGCGTTACAGCATCGTCAGCGGTGCCGAGGAGCCGGCCCCGGTCGCAGCCGCCGTCTCCAGCCAGCACGAGGCCGAGCGCCCGCTCTCCCCGCTGCAGTTCTTCTAGGCCGCAGTTTTCTAGCGGTAGCCGCCCGCCAGCTCCTCGAGCAGACCCGGGCCCGTCGGCGTCCAGCCGAGGTCCGTGCGCGCCTTCGCGCCCGACGCCTGCTGGTCGAGGAACAACGCTCCCGCGAACAGGTCGCCCAGTCGCTCCGCGCTCGCCTGCTTCCCCTCGGCACGGATCTCGACACCATCACCGACCGCCGCGCGCACCAGTTGGGTGACGGTGGGGTTCTCGCCGCTCACTCCGAGGAACACCCCGGCCTGCTCCGCGTCGAGGACGCGCAGGTAGAGGTCGGCGAGGTCTGTGACGTGCACGGTCGGCCAGTGCTGCTCCCCCGTCCCGATCGCGAGCGCCGCCCCGTCCGCGCCCTGCGGGCTGTCGACGATCAGGTTCGGGATGCCGCCGCCCTTGCCGTGGACGATTCCCGGGACCACCAGTGAGGCGTTCACGGGTCCGGCGAGGAGGGACTCCTCACGCACCTGCCGCCAGGCGGTGAGGGCCGGCGGCGCGTACCGGGATTCCTCCGTCAACAAGTCCCCCGCACCGAAGCTCCAGATACCGCCGGTGTGCACGTAACGCTTCGCAGTCCCCGCGAAGGCCGCGGTCACCGCCGCGAGGACGGCATCGTCGAAGTCCGCGCTCGAGGCATCCCCCGGTGCGGCGGTGTGGATCGCGCCCTCGACTTGGCGCAGCTCGTCGGCGAGCCAGGTCACGTCGGTGAGGTCGTGGATGCGGGCGATGCCGCCCGCTGCGGTCACGGCGGCAGCGGACTGCGCGCTGCGGACGGGGGCGATGACCTCCGTGCCGCGGGCCACGAGTTGTCGGAGGATCTCGGAGCCGATGAAACCGGTGGCGCCGGTGAGGAGGATGGCCATGTCTGGTCCTTTCGTCTCCCCTGCCAACCCGGCCACCGCCTCCATCATTCCTTTATTGAACTTTCCGGTTCAGTATGCAAGAGTGAACCACATGGTTCAGCAATTGGAACTCGACCGCACCTTCGCCGCTCTCTCCGACGCCACCCGGCGGGACATCCTCGTCCGGCTCGGACAGGGCCCCGCGACCATCGGCCAACTCGCCGAGCCGGCGGGCATGACGCTGACCGGCCTCAAGAAGCACGTGCAGGTGCTCGAGGATGCCGGGCTCGTCATCACGGAGAAGGTCGGACGCAGCAGGCAGTGCCGCCTCGGCACCGAGCGACTCGACGCCGCCATGGACTGGATCGGGCACTACCAGAAGCTGTGGGAGCGCAAGCTCGACGGCCTCGAACTCTTCTTCACCCTCCAGAAAGGAACGGACGCATGACCTTCGACCTCGCCTACGAGCGCTTCATCCCCGCCTCCCCCGCCGACGTGTTCGACGCCTACACCGATGCCGAGAAGCAGAAGATCTGGTTCTCGATCCTCGACACCGAGCCCGGCATCGTCGAGATCGAGGTCGACCTGCGCGTCGGTGGTCAGCAGACCGCGAAGTGGGGGCCGACCCCGGACCAGCTGTTCTGGGAGAACCAGACCTACGTCGAGATCGACCGCCCGCATAGGCTCGTGACCGACTCGACCGGCGGGACCCCCGACGGCGACACCATGGACACCCGCATCGAGATCGACTTCGTCGAGCAGGACGGCGGCACGCTGATGAGGGTGCTGCAGACCGGCATCCCGACCGAGGAGATGCGCGATTTCTTCGGCACCTACGCCTGGGTCGGGGCGATCGACCGGCTCACGGCCTACCTTGCCCGCAACTAGTCGAACACGGAACGGGCGACCGCCGTCACCTCGATCGGCAGCCCTTCCGGCACGAACAGCGTCAGCACGGGTGGACGCCAGTATGCGCCGAGGGTGACGGTAGCGCTCAGGCCGTCCACGGTGTGTGCGCCGTGGACAGCGAGGCCCTCGAATCCGGTCTCCGGGACCGTGGCGAGGTATCCCGCCACCGACTCCGCGACCTCGGCGTCGTCGAGCAGCGGACGCGGGCCGTGCGGCGTCATCGACACCGCGGTCAGCTCGAAGGACTCGGCGCCGACGAGCGCGGCCCCGTCCGCGAGGGTGAAGAGGCGTTTGCGCTCGATGTAGAGCGAGGTCGCCGCCGTTGCGAGGAGGACCACCACGAGCGCGAGCATCGCGTAGCCGATGATGAGCGGGAGGGTGGAGCCGGTGTCGTCGTTCATCGGCCGGCCGATCATCGCCCGCCCCAGAATCGGGACACCTGCTGCGTCGCCGTGGCCTCGAGCGGGACCGCCAGCGGGACGTCGACGTCGAGGATCGGTGGGACCAGCGGAAGCGGGATCGCCGCGGACACCGTCACCGTCACGAAGCCGCGGCGGGTGAGGCAGGGGTTCTCGGTGCAGCTGATCGCCACGTCGACAGCCACGTCCTCCAGCCCGTGGTCGGCGAGGGCGAAGCCGATGGCCCGCTCGGCGGCCGCCTCGGCCTCACCCGCTGTCGGCGCCTGCACGTAGACGCGGGCCGCCTGACGGGCAGCGCCCTCGATGGCGAGCACCCCGGCTTCGATCGCACTCACCGCGAGCACCAAGTAGACGATCGGGATGAGTAGCAGCATTCCGGCGGTGATGAACTCGAGGGAGGCGGAGCCGGCGTCGTCCCCCAGGTCGGGCCGCCCGGTCTCCGGCGGTTCAGTCCAACGTCTCGATCGCGGCACGTCCCGTCACCTCCAGACCCTGCTCGATCCCGACAAGTCCCACAAGCGGAAGCGGCGTGCGCACCGTGACGATGGCGGCGGGGTGCCCCTGGTAGCTGCCGCGCTGAGCGGAGATGTCGCTCGCGTAGGCCGGCCCGAGAGCGGTCTCGATGAGGTCGCGGGTGCGGTCGACCCCGTCGCCGAGCTCGTTGTCCGCGAGCGCCCCGAACCGGGCGCCCTCCGCCGCCGCGTCGGTGATCGTGTTGCGCACGTGGAGGGCGAAGCCCAACTGCATGACCGAGAGGGTCACGATGGTCAGCAATGCGCCGACCATGACGAACTCGGCGGCGGCCGACCCCTCGTCGTCGCGCAGGTGCACGGTCAGAACCCGGTGACCCTGTCGATGGCCTGCTCGAACACCTGGCTGAGGGCGGGGCCGGCGATGGCCCAGATGACGATCACCAGCCCTGCTGTCATCAGGGTGATCAGAACCCATCCGGGTACGTCACCGCGGTCGTCACTCCAGGGAAGTCGTCGCATGCCGACACTGTGCCCCCGAGGCTCCGGGTCGCGCGGTAGTTCTCCACAGTCCTGTCGGCCGCCCGGCGTACCCTCGACCCATGAAGCTCATCCTCGTCCCCGGTTTCTGGCTCGACGGCTCGTCCTGGGCCACCATCGTCCCCGCGCTCGAGGCGGCCGGACATGAGACGGAGTCCGTCACGCTTCCCGGCATCGGCTCCGGTCAGGGCGACCCGACCACGACCACGCTGGCCGACCAGGTCACCGCCGTCGTGGAGCGCATCGACGCCGCCGACTCCCCCGTCGTGCTCGTCGGGCACTCCGGCGGTGGTTCGGTCATCTCGCTCGCCGCCGACGCGCGGCCGGATCGCATCGTGCGCGCCATCTATGTCGACGCCGGTCCGGCCGGCGAGGGCGACACGATCAACGAGAACCTCCCCGTGGTCGACGGGGTCATCCCGCTTCCCGACTTCGACGAGTTCCCGGCGGAGATGACCCGGGACATGGATGAGGGGATCCGCGCGCATTTCCGCTCGATCGCCCAGCCCCAGCCCGCACGAGTCGCGACCGACGCCGCCCACCCGACCGACGAACGCCGCTATGACGTGCCGTCGACGGTGATCTGCTGCGAGATGAGCGCCGGCGAGATCCGCGAGCTGATCGATACCGAGCACGCCTATGTCGCCGAGCTCGCCCGGTTCCGGGACTACGAGCTCGTGGACCTCCCGACGAGCCACTGGCCGCAGTTCACGAAGCCTGCCGAACTCTCCGCGATCATCGTCGCCGCCATCCGCTGATGTTACTGGGTGACCCCGCGTCGGGTGACGCGCTGGAGCTGCACGTCGTCGGCTACGAGTTTCCGGACGTCGTCGACGACGACTACGACAGCAACTGGCTCGTGATCGCCGGAACGGTGAGCCATGACGGCCGGTCCTGGTCCTTCCGCGAGCCCTGCCTCCTCGCGGGCGAAGCGCTGGCGCTCGCCGAGTGGCTCTCCAGCCCGAGCACGGCACCGCCAGCGTTCATCGAGCCGCTCCTCGAGTTCGCTCACGACGGCGAGGTCCTCCGCGTGTCACTCGGTGCGGAGGCGGTCGAGCCGGTTGGCGACCCGGGCGAGCGCGTCAACCTGCGCATCCCTGCGCCCGCCCCGGAACTCGCGGATGCCGCCTCCGCCTGGCGCCTCGATCTCAGCGACTTCCCACCCCGCGCGGTTGCTTGACGCACCGTTGAGTGATTTACTCAACGGTATGGAAAGTGAGCACACCGCCCCGGCACCCGACACGGCGTCCGCCCGCGAGGCACTCGCCTCGTTGACCGACGACCGTCACCACGTCGCTGCGCGACTGCGGTCGCAGACCTGGTGGTCGGCTCCCGCGCAGGGTCTTGCTGCAGCAGTGTTCATCGCGGCGCCCGCAGCGGGAATCGCGGTTCCCATGTCCTTCGTCCTCGCACTATCGAGCCTCGCGTTCTTCGGCATCGACCGCCTCGCGCGCACGCGGACGGGCCTCGCACCCCGCAGCACCCCCGGCCGCAGAAGTCTCGCGATCCTCATCGTGGCGTGTGTGCTGTTGGTGGCCGGCTTCGGTCTCTCGCTCACGCTGGCGATCATCGGGAGACCGGAGTGGATCCTGGCCACCTCGCTCGGCGGCCTCCTCGCGATGACCACGGCAAGCGCCCTCTACGACCGGGTGAGCGCACGGGAGGTCCTGCGTGTCCGCTGAGCCACGCTTCGACGAGGCCATCCACGCTCCGACGCGCCTGCGGCTCTGCGCCATCCTGCGGCCCCTCGACTCCGCGGACTTCGGCGTCCTCATGGAGAGTCTCGGCGTCAGCGAGGCCGTCCTGTCCAAGACGATCCGCAATCTCGTCGACCTCGGCTACCTGAGCACCTCGAAGCAGGCCTCCCCCGACCGCACCGACGCCCGCCGCACGACGACCATTTCGCTGACGCCCCAGGGCCGCGCGGCGATCGACGGGCACCTCGCTGCCCTGCGCGCGCTCGCGGAGCCGGTCGCGCCGGGGTAGCACCTCAGAACCCCACCTGGATCACCGCAACCGCAGGGAACACCGCGAACAGCACCGTCACGGGCAGGATCAGGAACACAAGCGGCACCAGCATCGCCACCTCCTTCCGCCCCGCCGCCTCGAGCAGTTCGCGTTTCGCCACCTCGCGGGCATCCTGCGCCTGGGCGCGCAGCACCTCGGTGAGCGGGGTTCCGCGCTCAAGGGCTCCGAGCAACTGATCGACGAAGCGGGCGAAGGGCACGAGCTCCAGTTCGCGGGCGGCGCGACCGATCGCCTCGGCGAACGGCACACCGGTCGCCGTCTCCGCCATCACCCGGGAGAGTTCGCGGGCGAGCTCGCCGTGCCCGATGCGGGCGACCCGGCGGACGCCGTCGGTGACGCCCTCGCCGGCAGAGAGGCTCAGTGTCAGGAACTCGAGGACCGTCGGCAACTCCTCCGACATCCGCGCGAGACGGGCCTTCGCAGCCCGCTGCAGCAGGTGCTCGCGGAGCACGAAGCCCCCGACCCCGAACAACACCGGCACGACGATGGTGAGCGCGGGCGGGAAGGAACGGAATGAGACGGCCGCGATCGCAACGAGCACGCCGAGCCCCGCGCCCAGTGCCGCCCAGGCGAGCTGGCTGAGGCGGAAGGAGGCGACGGTCCGATCGACACCCGCTTGACGCAAGCGCCTCTCCACCGACTCCGCTCCCCCGAACAGCGGGATGACGAGATCCGCGAGGACGCGGGTCACGGGAGCGAAGGCCTGCCCGATGACGGGGAGCGGGTGCGCGACGAGCCGGTCGGTGCGACGGCGGGCCTCGACCGAGACATCGCGGATGTAGGGGGCGACACGGGAGGCCAGGGTGGGGCGACCGAGGCGGGGCACCAGCGCCACGAGACTCCACAGGCCGAGCCCGAGGGTCAGACCGGCGACGATGCCCCAGGCGACGGTGCCGCTCATCGGAACCACCGCCGCTCCTCCGGGATGCGCCCGATCGCGAGCATCACCCGATACGCGAGAACGGAGACGCCGAGCCCGACGAGGATGAGGACGGCGCCCGCGGTCGTGTTGTATGCGGCCATCGCCTCCGGCCGACTCGCGAGCAGGAGCAGCACCACCCAGGGCGCCGCGACCCCGAGCCGTGCCGCGTTGACCACCCACGACTGCCGCCCCTCGACCTCGGAGCGGAGTGCCGCCTCCTGTCGCAGGTAGGACGAGAGGTTGCGCAGCACCGTCGTCAACTCGCTTCCGCCCACCTCCCTCGACATGCGGATCGTCTCCACGATGCGGTCGGCCGTGGGGTCGGCGAGTCGCTCCTTGAGGTCGGTCAGACAGGCACCGAGATCGGCGCTCGCCCGATACGTCTCGGCGAAGTGGGCGAAGGGCCCTCGGGCGTCGACCGGGCCGGTGAGGGCGAGGCCGGCCAGGCTGTCCGGCAGGGATTGTCCGGAGCGGATCGAAGACACGAGCTGGTCGACGACGTCCGGCCAGAGGACGCGGGTCGCGCGACGCCGGGCACGGGCGCGCACGACGATCGACATCGTCGGGACCGCTGCGGCGACCGCACCAAGGGCCGCGGCGATGGCGAGGATCGGGAGGAGCGCCCACGTGAGAGCCGCGGTCGCCAGGCCCACCAGTACGGACACAGCGATGAGGGTGGAGGGGGCCAGCCGGAGGCCCGCCTGCGCCAGCAGGGTTTCGAGCCGTCCGGGGGCCGATTTCCGGCTTTCGCGCTCGCCGCGCCCGAGGAGGGCGGCGAGGACGAGTACCAGCCCGGCCCCGAGCACGAGCCCCCATACGACGGCCATCAGTCGGCCACCAGCAGGTCCGCGGGGGCGAAGCCGCGCGCCTCATATTTCTCGAGCCGCGGAGGGACCCCACCGATGGTCGCGAGCCGGCCGTCTCGACGACGGAACAGGCTCACCGCCTCGATCACCCCGTCCGTCACGCCTCCCGGAGCGATGATCTCGGTGACCTGTCGGAGCCCGTGCCGGGTGAGCTCACAGTGCACGACCACGTCGATGGTGGAGGCGACGGTCGGGACGACGAAGGACGAGTCGATGTTCCGGCCGGCCAGGAGCGGCAGGGTGCAGAGCTTCACGAGTGCCTCCCGAGCACTGTTCGCATGGATCGAGGACATCCCCGGCAGGCCGCTGTTGAGAGCGATGAGGAGGTCGAGGGATTCGGCCTCACGGACCTCCCCGACGACCAGGCGGTCGGGTCGCATGCGCAACGACTCCTTGATGAGGCGGCGGAGGCCGATCTCACCCGTGCCCTCCAGGCTGGGTTGACGGCACTGCATCCCGACGTGGTCGACGGCGACGAGGTCGAGTTCGAAGGTCTCCTCGACGGTGACGACACGCTCCGTCGGACGCGCCGCCGACAGCAGCGCACCGAGCATCGTGGTCTTGCCGCTCTGGGTGGCACCGCTGACGAGGATGTTGCAGCCGGCGAGCACGGCCATCCGCAGGAACTCGGCCGCGTGCAAGCTGAGCGATCCGACCTCGACGAGGGTCGAGAGGTCACGAATGCGCCGCGAGAACTTCCTGATGTTCACCGACCAGTGCTTGGACGTCACGTCGGGGATCACCACGTGCAGGCGCGAGCCGTCGGGCAGTGATGCGTCGACGAACGGCGAACTGACGTCGACACGGCGACCCGTGCTCTGGAGCATCCGTTCGACCAGGTCGCGCACCTCCCCGTCACCGAGTCGGAGAGAGGTGTGCTCGGGCACGCCGTTGCGGGCGACGAACACGCGGTCGGGGGCGTTGATCCAGATCTCCTCGATCGCCGGGTCGTCGAGGAGCGGCTGGAGCGGACCGAGGCCGGTGAGGGTCGCCACCACCTGGCGGGCGGTCTCCCCCTCATCGCGGAGGAGGGGCACGGTGCCACCGAGGGCGAGCTCGCTGTAGCGGCGGACCTCGTCGCGGACGAGTCGGCCGACGAGCGCCGGGTCTGCGGTGAGGTCGGCACCCTCCCGTCGGACACGGTCACGGACCTGCTCGGCGATCGTCGCGACGGAGGAGGTCATGGCGCCATGATCGCGAGCGACGCGGGGCACGCGCCGCCGCTTTCCACAGCCCATCACTAAACTTGAGCCGCCGCGGGAGTGGTGAAATTGGTATACACGCAGGATTTAGGTTCCTGTGCCGAAAGGCGTGAGGGTTCAAGTCCCTTCTCCCGCACCGAGGCCTCGACAGAGCCGCCGATGTCATCCCGAGGTCGGAGGAATCCGTTACCTGGGCGGACTACCCTGAAGCAAGCACGACACATGCCCGCCGATCGCCACCGGCGACCGACGACTGGAGAACCCCTTGGTCAGCACCGCCCTCATCCCCTTCCTCGATCCGGGGCTCATCATCCAGACCGCCGGGCCGTGGGCCCTGCTCGTCGTCTGCCTCATCGTCTTCAGCGAGACGGGCCTGCTGGTCGGCTTCATCCTGCCTGGCGACACCCTCCTCATCATCACCGGCCTGCTGACCTTCACGGGCACCATGACCGAGGAGCAGAACGGCATCCTCATCCCGATCTGGGTGGTCTGCGGGACGATCGCGATATCCGCCTTCCTCGGCGGTGAGGTGGGCTACCTCATCGGACGGAAGGCCGGCCCCGCCATCTTCGAGAAGAAGGAGTCCGGGCTGTTCAGCGTCGAGAACGTCGAGCGCACGAACAAGTTCTTCGAGCGCTTCGGTGGCCTCGCCGTCATCATCGCCCGTTTCGTGCCGGTCGTCCGCACCTTCACCCCGGTCGCCGCGGGTGTCGGCAAGATGGACCCCCGGAAGTACTCGCTCTACAACGCGATCGGCGCGCTCATCTGGGGAGCCGGCCTGACCTTCGCAGGCTTCCTCCTCGGCTACATCCCGGTCGTCGCCGACTTCGTCACCGAGTACATCGACGTGATCCTGCTCGGCGCCGTGATGCTCGCGGTCATCCCGACCGTCTTCCACTATGTGCAGTCGGTGATCAAGGCGCGCCGCAAGGGCAACGTGGTCGCCGCGCAGCACCCCGAGGAGCTCGTGCTCGACGAGTCGCTGTTCGACCAGGACAAGTCGAACGACAAGAAGTAGCGCTACAAGAACTGAGGCTCAGCGCGCGCGGATGGCCGTGATGGCCTGCTGCGCGGCGCGGCGCGTGTCGACCTCGGGGTCGCGGAACAGCTTCTCGAGGATGACCACGTCGTCCGCGGTGCCGATGACACCGAGCGCCCGCGCCGCGACGGCGCGCACGCGGGCCACGTCGTCGGTCAGAAGTTCGAGCAGCTGCTCACGCGCCGGAACGGCGTGCGCACCGACGACGCGGGCGCACATCTCGCGGACCCGCCACGCCTGGTTCTGCAGGCCGGCCGTGATCGCCTCCGTCGCCTCCGGAGCCCAGGCGGTGAGAAGCACGCGGGCTCCCCACACCTCGGGCCAGTAGAGGGGCGGGGCGCCGTCGAGCAGGCCCTGGGCGTGCTTACCACCGGCGATGAGAAGGAAGTCCTCGCCGGCGTTGAAGCCCGCGAGGAGGGCGATCGCGCGGTCGACGACCTCACGCTCGCCCAGGTCGGCGATCGCCGCGCGGACGCGGGTCTCGGGGGAAGCGGTCAGATCGATGTCAGTCATGAGTGCCTTCGAGGGAGATCCAGATCGACTCGATCGCCTGGTCGCCCAGGTCGATGTCGGTTCCGGTGCCGTCGACACGGACGGCGAATGCGCCGCCATAGGGTGTGCGACCGACGACGGTGAGACGCGTGTCGATGGTTATCGACTCCGCGGTGAGATGGCGCAGCAGGAGCGGGTCGCGGTCGTTGATCCGCACCACCGTCCCTGTGGAGCCGGTGGGGGCGTCGCGCAACAGCACGGCGGCCGGCTGCGGGAGGTGCCCGTCGGGCGTGGGGATCGGGTCGCCGTGCGGATCCCGGCTCGGGTGACCGAGCTGCGAGTCGATGGCGTCGAGCAGGCGATCGCTGATCGTGTGCTCGAGGACCTCCGCCTCGTCGTGGACCTCGTCCCAGGCGTAGCCGTAGACCTCGACCAGCCAGGTCTCGATGAGGCGGTGCCGGCGCACCATGCGGAGGGCCAGCGTGCGACCCGCCTCGGTGAGGTGGACGGCGGCGTAGGGCTTGTGCTCCACGAGCCCGAGCTTGTCGAGCTTCTTGACCATCTCGGTCACGGAGGAGGCGGCGAGCCCGAGGCGCGCGGCCAGCACCGAGGTGGTGATGGGGGTGTCCTGCCACTCGGTGTGCGCGTAGATGACCTTCACGTAGTCCTCGACGGCCGGGGGGAAGGATTCCACCTGCCTACGATACCGACCCGTCGATGAGCGGCAGCACAACGAGGACGATCAGCAGCACGTTGATGGCCGCGATCGCCACGGCGCTCCCCCACCCGGCGACGCGCAGCCAGGGCGCGTTCGCGAAGTCGCCCATGAGCTTCCGTGAGCTCGCGAAGGCGACGAGGGGCACCAGGGCGAAGGGGATCCCAAAGCTCAGGACGACCTGGCTGAGCACGAGGGCGGCGGTCGGGTCGAAGCCGATGCCGAGCACGACGAGCGCCGGGATGAGGGTGACGGCCCGGCGCAACAGCAGCGGGACCCGGACGTGGAGCAGGCCGTCCATGATCGCGGAACCGGCGTAGGTGCCGACGCTGGTGGAGGCGAGTCCGGAGGCGAGCAGGCCGACGGCGAAGACCACGCCGACGACGGGCCCGAGCGCCCCCACGATCGCGGCATGCGCTCCCTCGATCGTGTCCGTCCCCTCGATGCCGCGCAGGGCGGCCGCGGCGAGGACGAGCATCGAGATGTTGATGGCGCCCGCGATCACGAGGGCGAGACCGACGTCGAGACGCGTGGCCCGGAGCAGCTCACGACGCCGCACGTCGGTCGTGACCACGCCGTGCCGGTCACGGACGAGGGCCGAGTGGAGATAGATGACGTGGGGCATGACCGTCGCCCCGAGCATGCTGGTGGCGAGGAGGACGGAGTCGGTGCCTTCGAAACGCGGGACGATGCCGCCGAGCATCTCCCCCGCATCCACGTCGGTGAAGAAGAGCCCACTGACGAAACCGATGAGGATCACGCCGAGCAGCACGATGATCACGAGCTCGAAGGCCCCCTGGCGGCGGTGCGACTGGATGACCAGCAGCAGCATCGAGGCCACGCCGATGATGACCCCGCCGAGCAGCATCGGCACACCGAACAGCAGGTGGAGGGCGATCGCCCCGCCGATCACCTCGGCGATGTCGGTGGCCGCGGCGACCAGCTCGGCCTGCAGCCAGTAGAGACGGCGGGGGCCGGCGCTCAGGCGCGAGCCGAGAAGTTCGGGGAGGGTGCGCCCCGTGACGATGCCCACCTTGGCCGACTGGTACTGCACGAGGACGGCGATGAGGTTGGCGATGACGAGCACCCAGAGCAGCAGGTAGCCGTAGCGCGCCCCGGCGGTCAGGTTGGCGGCGACGTTGCCAGGGTCGACGTAGGCGATGGCGGCGACGAAGGCCGGGCCGAGAAGGAGGAGCCGGATGTTTCGGGTGGAACGTGTTGCAGGTTTCGGCACACCGAAACATTAGCATCAGCGGTGGGCGTGCTCCTCCTGCTCCGCGTGGCCCACCGGCTCCAGTTGGAAGGTCGAATGCTCCACGTCGAAGTGGTCGCCGAGGCAGCGCCCGAGCTCATCCAACAGGGCGGGCGCTCCCCCGCGCTCGAACAGGTCGTTCGTCACCACGACGTGCGCGGTGAAGACCGGGGCCCCCGACGTGATCGCCCAGACGTGCACGTCGTGCACGTCGACCACGCCGGGGGTGTCGCGCAGGTGCTCGCGGATCTCGGCCACACTCATGTGGCTCGGCACCGCCTCCGTGAGCACGTGGACCACGTCGCGGAGGAGCGAGAACGCGCGCGGGATGATGAGTCCGGCGATGACGAGGGAGGCGATCGCGTCCGCCTGCTGGAACCCGGTGGCGAGGATGACCACACCGGCGATGATCGCCGCGACGGACCCGAACATGTCGCCGAGCACCTCGAGGTAGGCGCCGCGCATGCCGATCGACTCGCGGGCACCCCCGCGCAGGATGAACAGCACGACCACGTTGGCGCCGAGCCCGAGGACGGCCACCACGAGCATCGGGACCCCGAGCACCTCATGCCCGCCCGGCTCGATCAGGCGCGTGACCCCCTGGACGGCGACGACGATCGCGACGACGGAGAGGAGCACACCGTTCGCGAGCGCCCCCAACACCTCCGCCCGCTGGAACCCGAAGGTCTGCCGATCGGTCGCCGGCCGCGCGGCGATGCCGAGGGCGACGAGCGCGATGACGAGGCCGAGGAGGTCGGAGACCATGTGACCGGCGTCGGCCAGCAGCGCGAGCGAACCGGCGAGGAGGGCACCGACGACCTCGACGACGAGGAAGGTGCCGATGATGGCGATCGCGATGACGAGGCGTGCCCTGTTCGTGCCGGCATGCCCGTGCGCGTGATCGTGACCCATGCCTCCACGGTAGGCCCGTTTCGGCCGTCGGCCCCTAGATAGGAATGAGGCGCATTCTCATTCTCAGCGGCGCCGTCTCACGCGCGCAAGATCTGACTCTCGAGCTCAGGATCGAGACCGAGCGATGGCCGGTCCCGTCGCTGCGGAGCGACACCGCCGATCGACCGCAGCCAGGCCCAGGTGTCGTCGACCGTCTCGCGCAGGGGGCGGATGGAGAGTCCCGCCGCGAACGCCGCCGCCGTGCCGCCCTCGTGCATCGTCTCGTGGCCTTCCCCCTCGGGGATCCAGATGGGCAGGTTCGTCCACGGCTCCACGCCGGCGGCGAGCAGGGTGTCGGGCGCGACCCAGCGGAGCGTTCCGCCCGACGCCGTCGCCTCGAGCCCCCGCTGAAGCAGCTCGCCCATCGTCGTCGCCCCGGCCGGGTTCGTCACGTTGTAGGCGCCCGGCTCGATGTCCGCGAGCGCGAAGCGGGCCAGGTCGCGTGCGTCGACGTACTGGAAGGTGCCGTCGGCCGGACCCGGGGCGACGATCTCCCCACCGCGAGCCAGCCGTCCGAGCCACCACGGGAGTCGGCCGATGTTCTCGTGCGGGCCGAGGATGAGGCCGGGGCGCACGAGCACGGACCGGTCGCCGAAACCGGCGAGCACACCGAGCTCGGCCCCGCGCTTGGTGCGGGCGTAGTCGTGGAAGACGTCCTCCTCCGGGTCCGCATCGACCGTCGGGGCCGTCTCGTCGGCGAGCGCGGGGCGCGGGTAGGCGTAGACGGACTGCGTCGAGATGTAGACGTAGCGATCGGCACGAGCGGCGAGCCGGGCCGCCGACTCCGTCACGACGCGCGGTTCCCACGACCAGGTGTCGACGAACGTGTCCCACCGGTCGTCGCCGAGCGCCGCGAGACCGTCCGTGCGGCGGTCACCGTGACGGGCGTCGACGCCGTCGCGGGTGCCACTGCGGCTCAGGGTCGTGACGTCGTGGCCGGCGGCGAGCGCCTCCTCCACGACCGCACGACCGACGAAGTCCCCACCACCGAGCACGAGAATCCTCATGGCCCCAGCCAAGCGCAGGGGGCCGCTCGCCGCGACCTAGTTCGCTGCGAGCAGACGCGCGCTCACCCGCGGCATGAGGGCCCCGAAGGCCTGGGCGCGGTGGCTGACGGCGTTCTTCTCGTCGGCGGTCAGCTCGGCGGCGCTCACCGCCAGGCCCTCCGGCTGGAACACCGGGTCGTAGCCGAACCCTCCGCCACCGGCCGCCTGCTCGAGGACGCTGCCCGCCCAGTCAGCACGCAGCACCTCCTCGTGGTCACCATCGACGAAGGCCGCGGCACAGACGAAGGCGGCAGAGCGATCCTCGGCGCCGACCAGGTTCGCCAGGAGGAGCGCCGTGTTGTCCGTGTCGACGCGCGTGCCGGCGTACCGGGCGGAGTGGATGCCGGGGGCACCGCCCAGCGCAACCGCGGTGATCCCCGAGTCGTCCGCGATCGCGGGCAGGCCGGTGTGCGCGGCGGCGGCCCGCGCCTTGATGAGCGCGTTCGCCTCGAAGGTCTCCCCGTCCTCCACCGGCTCCGGTCCGTCATAGGCGACGAGCTCGATGCCCTCCAGCGCCGGCCCGAGGATGCGACGCAGCTCCTCCACCTTGTGGGCGTTGTGGGTGGCGAGGACGAGCTTCGTCATCGCCCGAGCGTCTCCAGCTGGAGGCGGGTGAGCTCGGCGCCGCCGGTGACGGCGAGGTCGAGCAGGGAGTCCAGCTCGCGGCGGTCGAAGGGCGCGCCCTCGGCGGTGCCCTGCACCTCGACGAACAGGCCGCGTCCGGTCACGACGACGTTCATGTCGGTCTCGGCGCGCGAGTCCTCGGTGTACTCGAGGTCGAGCAGCGGGACACCGTCGATGATGCCGACGCTGACCGCGGCGACCGAGTCGATGAGCGGCTTCGCGTTCTTTCCGATGAAGCCCTTGGCGCGGCCCCACTCGATCGCGTCCGCCATCGCCACGTAGGCGCCGGTGATCGCGGCGGTGCGGGTGCCGCCGTCGGCCTGCAGCACGTCGCAGTCGATGACGAGGGTGTTCTCGCCGAGGGCCTTCGTGTCGACGACGGCACGCAGCGAGCGGCCGATGAGGCGCGAGATCTCGTGGGTGCGACCACCGACGCGGCCCTTGATCGACTCGCGGTCCATGCGGCTGTTCGTGCTGCGCGGCAGCATCGCGTACTCCGCCGTCACCCAGCCCGTGCCCTTGCCGGTGAGCCAGCGCGGCACGCCGTTCGTGAAGGAGGCGGTGCAGAGCACCTTGGTGCGCCCGAAGGAGATGAGCGCCGAGCCTTCGGCCTGGTCGCTCCACCCGCGCTCGATCGTCACCGGGCGCAGCTGGTCGGCCTCGCGGCCGTCGTGGCGGGTCATCTGTTCTCCTTGGGGATGGTTATCGAACCGGTCTGGACGAGGTCGACGGTGCGGACCTCGGGGCCGAGGAAGCGGGCGGCGAGCCGCAGGAACTCGGCCTGGCTCTCCCCCGTCGCCTCGAAGGTATAGGTGGGCGGGGTCGTCGCGGTGCGCTCGATCCCGTGCTTGACGAGCGTGCGGTAGACGTCGAAGGCCGTCTCCTCGGCGGAACTGACGAGCGTCACGTCCTCCCCCATCACGTACTGGATCGCGCCGGCGAGCAGCGGATAGTGGGTGCAGCCGAGTACGACGGTGTCGACGTCCGCCGCCTTCAGCGGCGCGAGGTACTCCTCCGCGACCGCGAAGAGTTCCGGTCCACTCGTGACGCCCGCCTCGACGAACTCGACGAATCGCGGGCAGGCCCGGCTGACGAGGGTGAGGTCGGAGGCGGCGGCGAAGGCGTCCTCGTAGGCGAGGGAGTTGACGGTGCCGACGGTGCCGATGAGACCGACACGGCGGTTGCGGGTCTGCCGGACCGCTGAGCGGACCGCGGGCTGGATCACCTCGAGCACGGGGATACCGGCGTAGCGTTCCCGCGCATCGCGCAGCATCGCGGCGCTCGCCGTGTTGCAGGCGATCACGAGCGTCTTCACGCCCTGGGCGACGAGGTCGTCCATCACGGCGAGGGCGTAACGACGGACATCGGCGATCGGCTTCGGCCCGTAGGGCGAGTGCGCGGTGTCGCCCACGTAGAGGATCGACTCGTGCGGCAGCTGGTCGATGATGGCCCGGGCGACGGTGAGGCCACCCACTCCGCTGTCGAAGACTCCGATCGGGGCATCACTCACGCAGCCAAGTTTAGAGTGGCCTCCATGACGACCTCCCTCCTCACCGACCGCTACGAACTCACGATGGTCGATGCGGCCCTCGCGAGCGGACGTGCCCACCGGGAATCGGTGTTCGAGGTGTTCGCTCGCCGCTTGCCCGAGGGGCGTCGATACGGGGTCGTCGCCGGGACCGGTCGCCTGCTGTCGCTGCTGCAGGACTTCCGCTTCTCGGATGAGGACCTCGCCTACCTGCGCGGCTTCCTCGCCCCCGCCACGATCGACTGGCTGGCCGACTACCGGTTCCGCGGCACGATTCACGGCTACCGCGAGGGCGAGATCTACTTCCCCAACTCCCCCATCCTCGTGCTCGAGGGGACCTTCGCCGAGGCCGTCCTCCTCGAGACCCTCGCGTTGAGCGTTCTCAACTACGACAGCGCCGTCGCCTCCGCGGCCGCGCGCATGGTCGCGGCGGCGGACGGGCGCCCGCTCGCCGAGATGGGGTCGCGTCGTACGGGCGAACGGTCCGCGGTCGCGGCAGCCAGGGCCGCCTACATCGCGGGATTCGGAGCGACCTCCAACCTCGCCGCCGGCCGCGACTGGGGCGTACCGACGATGGGTACAGCGGCGCACGCCTTCACGCTGCTGCACGACAGCGAGGAGGAGGCCTTCCGCGCCCAGGTGGACGCGCTCGGCCCGGGCACCACGCTCCTCATCGACACGTATGACATCACCCGCGGGGTCGAGACGGCCGTGCGCGTCGCCGGACCCGACCTCGGTGCCGTGCGCATCGATTCCGGTGACCTGCCCGTCGTGGTCGCGGCCGTGCGCGCCCAGCTCGATGCGCTCGGAGCCCACTCGACGAAGATCACCGTCACCAACGACCTCGACGAGTTCACCATCGCCGCGCTGCGCGCCGCCCCGGTCGACTCCTACGGCGTCGGCACCTCGCTCGTCACCGGGTCGGGCCACCCGGCGTCGGGAATGGTCTTCAAGCTCGTCGCGCATCGCGATGACGCGGGCGAGTGGGTCGCCGTCGCCAAGAAATCGGCGGACAAGGCCACCGTCGGCGGCCGCAAGTACGCGACCCGCACCCTGCGCGACGGAGTGGCGGTCGCCGAGACCCTGTCCCTCGAGCCGGGAGCGCCGGGGCGCGAGCTGCTCGTGCCGCTCGTCGTGGACGGTGCCGTGATGGTGCCGACCGGGGCGGAAGGCGTCGCCGCGGCACGTGCCCACCACGCGGCGGCCATCGCGGAGTTGCCCGTCGGGGCGCACCGGCTAGGACGCGGCGAGCCGGCCATCCCGACCGTGTACGCGTGAGCCCGGGAAGCTACTTCAGCTTCTCGTAGATCTCCTTGCAGGTCGGGCAGACCGGGAACTTGTCCGGGTTACGCGACGGCGTCCAGAGCTTGCCGCAGAGGGCGCGGATCGGCTTGCCGGTCACGGCCGACTGCACGATCTTGTCCTTGGGCGCGTAGTGGGAGAAGCGTTCGTGGTCCCCCTCCTCGACGAGTTCGTCGTTGAGGAGCTTCTCGAGTTCGCGGTCGAGGACGTCGGTTCCGCCGCCCGTCACATCGGTGTCAGCCATGCATCGATCCTAGTTCTGGAGTGCGGCGGCGAGGATGTCGGTCGCACGCCGCTCGAAGATGCGCGCACCCGAGCGGATGCCGAGCAGGAGCACCGTGAAGCCGATGACCACGCCGAGTCCGAGGGCGATGAGAGGCCAGTGCCAGCCGAACATGAGGGCGAGGATCGCGGAGAGGATGACCGGCGAGCAGACGATGAGGATGCCGAAGAAGGACAGCCCCTGGATGAGAGCCGACGAGTTGCCGAGCGCCTGCGGCTGCGAGAAGGGGCTGTCGCCGGGGCGCACCGCCGCGTAGGGGAATCGCGCCGACAGGGTGCTCGAAAGGCCGAGGCCGACGAACAACAGCGCGACGCTGACCCCGAGGAGCGCCGGGTAGAGGCTCCAGTCACCGTTGAGGGCCACGCTGACGAGCGTGCCCACCACGATGAGCGGCAGACCGATCGCGAGCGGGGGAACCAGGCGACCGACGCGGTCCGCCTTGCCGGAGATGCTCGACACGAGGTGCAGCCAGACGGCCGTGTTGTCGTAGGCCACGTCGTTGTGCACCGACCAGGACAGGAAGAGGCACATGACGGGCACCGGGAGCAGCACGAGCAGGTCCATCGGGACGCCGGCGATCGCCAGCGCCGCGATCATGAGGATCGGGACGAAGGGGATGATGGCGATGTTCGCGAGGTAGCGCGGGTCGCGCAGCCAGTAGGTCACCGATCGCGCGGCGACGGCGCCGACGGGGCGACCGGGGAACCGGGCGAACCAGCCGAGCCCGAGGTAACGACGGGCCTTCGGGAGACGCTCGGCGCTCACGAGGGTCACACCGACGAGCGCGCGCCAGAGGAGCGCGAGCACGACGAGCCAGACCAGGGCTATGACGAGTTTGAGGAAGGCACCGAGGGGGTCGCCCGCGGCCGAGTCGCCGGGCGCTGCCCAGGCCGCGCCCAGCGGGGTCCAGGCCAGCACGGAGGCGGCACCGTGCAGCACGGCGAGCCCGCGGCTGCCCCACTCGGTCGTGGCGGCGAGGATCACGACGGGCACCAGCCCGACGAGGACGAGCACACCGCCGACACCCAGGAGGTCGCGGCCGACCCGGGTCGCGACGACGAGGCCCGCGACGGAGGTGAGAACGCGCGCCGACAGGATGCACGTCGCGATGATGAGGATGGCGGAGACGATCGCGAGGCCGAAGGGCTCGGGGCCACGCGTCCAGGTGCTGACCTGCGCGATCGCAATGATCGTGATGACGATCGCCGGAACCGAGATGAGGGAGGCGACGGCGATGCCGGCAGCCAGGGCGGTGTTCGGGATCCCGTAGAGCGCGAACCGGCGCGGTTCGAGCAGGTCGTCCATGCCGAGAACGAGGGGAAGGATCGTGAAGAGCGCCACGATGAGGGAGCCGAAGACGACCACCGAACTGCGGGCGAGCTCCACATCGAAGAATCGCAGCGCGACCAGGGCGGCGCCGACGAAGGTCGCCGTACCGATGCCGTAGGCGAGCGCGACGACGAGGCCGATGACCTGCAGGGGGGTACGACGGAAGGCGTTCGCTATGAGGACGAGCTTCAGTCGGAGAACGAGTGGAACCACTCCATCCCCTCCGCAGCCTTGCGTCCGCCCGCGAGCTCGACGAAGCGGTCCTCGAGGCCCTTGCCTCCGCGCACGGCGGCCATCGGCCCCTCGGCGAGGACGGCCCCGTTGACGATGATGGCCACCGAGTCGCATACGCGCTCGATGAGGTTCATGGTGTGGCTGGAGAGCACGACGGTGCCGCCGGCCTTCGTGTAGCGCTGCAGGATCTCGATGATGTTCGCCGAGGAGACCGGGTCGACCGACTCGAAGGGTTCGTCGAGGACGAGCAGGCGGGGCGAGTGGATCATGGCGGCCGCGAGCGCGATCTTCTTGCTCATGCCGGCCGAGTAGTCGGCGACGAGACGGTCGAGCGAGTTCTCCAGGCCGAAGGCGACGGCGAGGTCGGCACTGCGGGTGTTGACCGAGGCGCGGTCGAGGCCGCGGAGGACGCCCGAGTAGAAGAGAAGCTGCGCGCCGGTCAGGCGGTCGAACAGGCGGAGCTGGTCGGGCAGCACGCCGAGCTTGCGCTTGGCGGCGACCGCGTTCTCCCAGACGTCGACGCCGTGGACGAGCACGCGACCGGCGTCGGGACGCAGCAGGCCGGTGATCATCGACAGGGTCGTGGTCTTTCCGGCACCGTTGGGGCCGACGATGCCGTACATCGTGCCCGCCTGCACCTGCAGATCGATACCGGCGACGGCGGTGCGGCCGTCGAAGCGCTTGGTGAGGCCGGTGATGGACAGGGCGGTCTCACGCGGGACGGCGGGCGGAGGCGTCTTCCGACCTCGAGGGGCTCGTGCTGGCTTCTGCGCGACGGATGCCGTCTCTGTCGGTGTGTTCTCCACGCCGTCAAACCTACCAAGCGCCTCGCGGTGGTTCGGTGCCTGCATCACGAAACGACAACATCCCTCGCGTCTCTCTGTCTATTCGGAGGGTCGTCGATGACACTGGAGCGAGCACAACGGTGTGTCCATCCACTCGAAGCCGGGTGAACAGCGGGAGAACTCTCGCCGACCGGCTTACCGATCCGCACCGTAAAGGAGCCGCAACGTGACCACGCAGATCGTCATCCTCGCCGCCGGAATGGGTAGCCGCCTCGGCCGCACCCTCCCGAAGCCCCTCACCGAGCTCGCCGATGGCCGCACCATCATGCAGCAGCAGTTCGACAACATCCACCAGGCCTTCGGCAAGGACGTCAAGGTCACGATCGTCGTCGGCTACAAGCTCGAGCACATCATCGAGCGCTTCCCCGCCGCCGACTTCGTCTACAACGAGCAGTACGACACGACCAACACGTCGAAGAGCCTGCTCCGCGCCCTCAAGGCGACCGACAAGGGCGGCGTCCTGTGGATGAACGGCGACGTGGTCTTCGACCCGGCCGTCCTCGAGCGTGCCGCCAAGTTCGTCAAGCGCGACCAGTCGATCGTCTCCGTCAACACCGCCAAGGTGTCCGACGAGGAGGTCAAGTACACGACCGACGCCGAGGGCTTCATCAAGATGCTCTCCAAGACCGTCAAGGGCGGTCTCGGCGAGGCCGTCGGCATCAACTTCATCTCCAGCACCGACCGCGCCGCCTTGCAGCGTCAGCTCAAGCGCGTCGGCGACCAGGACTACTTCGAGCGTGGCCTCGAGCTCGCGATCGAGGAGGACGGCCTCCGCGTCGAGCCCGTCGACATCTCGGACCTGTACGCGGTCGAGATCGACTTCGCCGAGGACCTGGAGCGCGCGAACCTCTTCGTGTAGTCAACCCTTTTCGCCGATGGCCGTCTCCTCAGGAGGCGGCCATTAGCATGGGGGCGTGAGTTCCGCCCTTCCTCGACCCGAACGATCGGCGTTCGCGCGGTACCGCTCCTCGCTGTGGCTGCTCGCTCGGCGCGACCTGCGGGTGCGCTACTCGACCTCGGCCCTCGGATACATCTGGTCGATCCTCGACCCGCTGGTCATGGCCGGCATCTACTGGTTCGTCTTCACGCAGGTCTTCCAGCGCGGGGTCGGGCATGAGCCGTACATCGTCTTCCTCCTGACGGCCCTCCTGCCGTGGATGTGGTTCACCAACGGGGTCTCCGATTCGACACGCGCGTTTCTCAAGAACGCGAAGCTGGTGCGCTCGACGAAGATCCCGCGCACGATCTGGGTCGGGACGATCGTCCTCTCCAAGGGCATCGAATTCCTGCTGAGCCTGCCCGTCCTGGCGATCTTCGCGATCTTCGCCGGTGCGACGCTGCACTGGGAGGCCGTCTTCTTCCTCCTCGCCATCGCGATGCAGGCGGTGCTGCTCACCGGCATCGGCCTCATCGTCGCGCCGCTCGTCGTGTTCTTCCGCGACTTGGAGCGCGCGGTCAAGCTGATCCTGCGCTTCCTCTTCTATGCGAGCCCGATCATCTACGGCATCACCGATCTTCCGGCGCAGCTGCACTTCTGGGCCGCCTTCAACCCGCTGAGCGGCATCTTCTCCCTCTACCGCGCCGCGTTCTTCCCGGAGCAGCTCGACTGGTTCGCGGTCGGTGTCGCCGCCGGCATGAGCGTGCTCGCCCTCGTCATCGGCCTCCTCGTCTTCCGGCGCAGTGAGCGTGCCGTGCTGAAGGAGATCTGATGAACGCCGCCGCGCAGCCCGCCGAGATCGGGGCCATCACCGTCGACAACGCGGGGATCCGCTTCCGTCGCAATCGGCGCTCCCGTCGCAACTTCAAGGACCTCTTCGCCGGCGCAGCACGCCGCACCCTGCCGGGCGAGTTCTGGGCTCTGCGTGACGTGTCGTTCACGGTGCGGCCCGGTGAGGCCATCGGCGTCGTCGGCCGCAACGGACAGGGGAAGTCGACACTCCTCAAGCTCGTCGCGGGTGTCCTGCTCGCCGACGAGGGCTCCGTCGCGGTCCACGGTGGAGTGGCCCCCCTCATCGAGATCACCGGCGGTTTCGTCGACGACCTGACGGTACGCGACAACGTCCACCTCACCGCGGGCCTGCACGGCATGACGAAGGCGGAGATCGCGGAGAGCTTCGACGAGATCATCGCGTTCGCCGAGATCGGCGACTTCCTCGACACCCCGTACAAGCACCTGTCGAGCGGCATGAAGGTGCGCATCGCGTTCGCGGTCGTCTCGCGCCTCGACGAGCCCGTGATCCTCGTCGACGAGGTGCTCGCCGTCGGCGACAAGGGCTTCAAGGAGAAGTGCTACCGCCGCATCGACGAGCTGCTCGCGGGCGGGCGCACCCTGTTCTTCGTGTCACACAATGAGCGGGATCTCAGGCGGTTCTGCAAACGTGGTCTCTATCTCGACAAGGGACGGCTCGTACTCGACGGGCCGATCAAGGATGTCCTTGCCCGCTACAACGAGGACTACGGAGCGTAACCATGGCACTGCCCGCCGGCTCGGCCAAGATCGCGGGTGACGCTTTCGACCGCGTCCTCAACGTGCAGCGCCCGCTCGTCATCGCGCACCTCAAGTCGATCCGCGCCCGTCGGCCGGACGCATCGCCGGAGGAGGTGCTCCGCATCCTCGAGCGCCGCTACCTGGCTGCCGTGACCGCCGGAGGGGCCGCCGTAGGTGCGAGCGCCGCGATCCCGGCCGTCGGCATCGCCGCCTCCGTCGCCCTCTCCGCCGTGGAGACGGGCGGATTCCTGGAGACGAGCGCCCTCTTCGCGCAGTCGGTGACCGAACTTCACGGCATCGCGATCGACGATCCCGATCGCTCAAGCGCCCTCGTGATGACCCTCATCCTGGGAACAGCGGGGTCGCAGCTGGTCACCCAGCTCGCCGGAGAGGTCAACGGCACCGCACCCGGCCGCACCGCCTTCTGGGGCGAGATGGTCACGAAGCAGCTGCCGAAGGCGGCCGTCGACCGCATCGGGGATCAGGTGCGCAAGCAGTTCCTCAAGCGCTTCGGCGCCTCGCAGGGCGCCTCGATCCTGGGCCGGGCGATCCCCTTCGGCATCGGAGCCGTCGTCGGTGGCACCGGCAACAACATCCTCGGCCGCCAGATCATCCGCGGGTCGCGCGAGGCATTCGGCGCGCTGCCGACCGAGTTCCCGCCGAACATCCCCGCCGTCGAATACGTCCCGTTCAAGCAGCGTCGCGCCATCAAGGCACAGCAGAAGGCGCTGCCGCCCGGCGGCTCAGTCGAGGAGCGCGCGCAGTTCTGACTCGATCGAGCCGGAACGCTGCGCGTCGACCGTGCGGCCCTTCTTGAACAGTGCGACCACGCGCGGGTCGACATAGCTCGCCTTCGCGATCGCGGGCGTGTTGCCGAGGACCACGGAGGCGTCGCGCATCGCCTGCGTGAGTGCGCGCCGCACGGCCGTCCTGGTCGTCGCCGGCCCGTGTTTCGCCAGGCTGACGGCGGCCGCCGCCGTTCCGCGGAGCGTCCGGAAGTCCTTCGCCGTGAATGCCCCTCCCGTGCGCTCGCGCACGTAGTCGTTGATCTCGGAGGCGGCGAGCGGGTGCCACTCCCCGTCCTCGTCCTCCCACGCCAGGAGGCGAGCGGTCGGGCCCCGCTTCGCGAGCCGCTTGAGCAGCGGGGCCAGGTCGCCGTCGCTGAGGCGTGAGCTCCAGGTCTTGCCGCTCTTGGCCGGGAAGCCCAGGGTGATGACGTCGCCCTGCACGGCGACGTGGGAGCAGAGCAGGGTCGACAGGCCGTGGCTGCCGTTGTCGTCCGCGTAGCGCTCCGAGCCGATGCGCAGGGCGCCCGCGTCGAGCATGCGGAAGGCAGCAGCGAGCACCTGCCGGTGCGGGTCGTCGCCGCGGAGATCGCGGGTCACGGTGCCTCGGGCGCCGGGGAGGGCCTCGGCGAGCTGCAGCATGCGACGGAATTTAAGGGTGTCCTTCTGACGGCGCCAGCGCTCGTGGTACAGGTACTGCGTGCGTCCGGCCGCGTCCACGCCCGTTGCCTGGATGTGGCCGTTCTCGTGCGGGCTGATCCAGACGTCCGTCCACGCGGGTGGGATGACGAGGGCGTCGATGCGATCCCGGTCGACCGCCGAGGGGTCGCCCGTGTAGCGGAAACCCTTCCCCGACTTCACGCGCCCGAATCCGGGCCCTCCGGGCTGGGAACGACGGAGGCGGGCCATGCTTCTGAGGCTACGCGCTGTGCCCGAAATCGAGCAGGGGGTTGCGCGACGCTAGTCGTTCTCCCCCACGACGGCGTCCTCGTCCTCCTCCTCGCCGAAGGGGTCGGCTTCGCTGTCGTCACGGTCGCCCTCGTGCAGGGCGGCGTTGCGCTCCCATTCGGCGAGCATCGTCTCGACGGCCGCGTGGAAACGAGCGGTGGCCGCGCCCGGGGTCGTATCGCCGAAGTGGCGCTCCACCCAGAAGTCGAGGTTGGCCTTGGCCTGTTCGTCGTTCTGGACACGCTCGGCGATGGCGACGATGTCGGCGGAGTCGGCTGCCGTGAGCCACTCGGCCGCGCCGAGGTAGCCGGTCTCGTCGACATCCGCGAGCGGGTTGGACGGTCGCGTGACGATGAGCGGGCGTCCGACGGCGAGGCGGTCATAGATCATGGCGGAGATGTCCGTGATGGCGACGTCGGCCGATGCCAGCTGCCATCCCATGGTCGGTCCGTTGTCGAAGATGTGATTCGCGGTCGGGTCGGCCGTGTTGGCGGCGGCGATGGCCGCGATGATGGCCTCGTTCGCCGCACGGTAGTCGCGGTCGACGACTCCACTGCGCGGGTGAGGGCGGTAGATGACCCGGTGCCGCCCGGTGGCGAGGAGCGCGGAGACGAGGGCGACGCCGTGGGAGGCGATCGACCCGTAGGCCGCCGCCTCGCGGTCGCCCTCCCAGGTCGGGGCGTAGAGCACGACCGTGCGGTCGTCGGGGGTGTACGGCAGCTCCCCGGCGAAATGATCCGCCTGCGGGCGGCCGATCTGGATGGTTCGCGCATCGAGATCGAAGCCCCACAGCTTCCGGCTCAGGCGTTCACGAGCTGCGGGGCCGGCGATGAGGCTGTAGTCGTAGGCCTTGAACTGGTTCGTCGTCATGTACATCTTGTCGGACTCGCCGTGGTTGATGAAGACGTGCCACATGCGGCCGTAGCGGAACATCTGGAAGTTCTTCGCGTTCTGGTTGACATAGAACACGATGCGCGGGTGCTGGCTCGTCACGAAGTCCTCGAGGTCGACCACCCTCCGCTTGTAGACCACGTCGACCGGCGCCTCCTCGAGGAGGGTGAGGGCCGTTCCGGGCGAGCGGGTGATGATGGCCACCTTGTGCAGCTTCGAGAGCTCGGCGAGCGGCTCGTACCATTGGCGGATCTGGTACAGGTTGACGCGTGTGTCGGCGAAGTAGACGGCAATGCGCACCGAACCCGCGGCCGGCTGGGCGACGGTGGGGAGCAGCCCGTCGAGGGTGCGACGGTTCCTGCGCGACCGGATGATGTTGCGGGCCAGGCGCCGCGCAGCGTGGACGTTGCTCAGGAGGGACACGCTCTCGATTAAAGCAGTGGCCCGCGCCGCGACCGGGGTCCGTTACCCACCTGATACCCGCTGGCCGCCTGTTAGCCTTCAGGCGTGTCGAAGCCCGGGTCGAGATTCACCTTCGCCGCGGGCAATGCGCGCAAGCTGCTCGGCATCCCTCTCTACGTCGCCGGCGGGATCGCTGCGCGCCTGACCCGGCGCGATGCGAAGCTCTGGGTGTTCGGCTCCGGATCCGGTATCGGCGAGGGCGCGCTCGCCCTCCATCGCCACGCCGCCGCCGTGGGTCGGCACGATCTGCTGTGGTTGACGGGGTCCGACATCGAGGACGCGCGGGCGGCGGAACTCGGCATCCGCAGCGTCCGGAAGGACAGTCGCGCGGGCTTCCGCGCCACTCTCCGCGCCGGAGTCCTCGTCGTCACGCACGGCTTCGGCGACGTGAACCGGTACGCCACGCACGGGGCCTTCATCGTGCAGCTCTGGCACGGCATCCCGCTCAAGCACATCCAGCTCGACTCGGCCGTGACCTTCAGTGCGCCCGGCCCGCTCCGTGGGCTCCTCAGCCGCGCGTATCGGCGCAGTGCGCAGGCCTACCGTCTCGTGCCGGCGGCATCCGAGGTGTCGGCCGCCCGCCTCCGCACCGCCTTCGGACTTCCGGCCTCCCGTGTGGTCGTCACCGGCGACCCGCGAGATGACGTGGTCCTGCGCCGGAGCCGCGCGGATGCAAGAGCAGAGCTGGAGTCCCTCGTCGGCGTTCTCCCCGACGAGGTCGTCCTCTATGCGCCGACCTGGCGTGACGGTGCCGTCGACCCGACGATCCCCACCGCCGCGGAGTGGGTGCTCATCCAGGACTGGTTGGAGGACCGCGACGCGGTGCTGCTCGTCCGCCCGCACCCGCACGGGGTCGGCGCCTATGCCGAGGGGTTGCCCGCTCGCGCCCGCCTGCTCGCGGGTCCTCTGGACGTCAACCGCATCCTCCCCGGCGTCGACCGTCTCGTGACCGACTACTCCTCGATCGCCTTCGACTTCTCTCTGCTGGGCCGCCCGATCGCGTTCCTCGCCCCCGACGTCGAACGCTACGCCGGGAGCCGCGGACTCTATGAGGCCTACGAGCGCTTCAGCGGCGGCACCGAGGTCGCCACCTGGCCCGCGCTCCTGGAGCGCCTCGGCCAGGACAGCACCGGCCATGCCCGGCGACTCGCCGAACGCCACCACTCCTACCGCGACGGGGCCAATACTGCG
>Ga0247810_10000628_pt1 | contig 32854 bp, 27 predicted proteins | sample UWRJL119311C1_FD_179918 | JGI IMG/M metagenome (GOLD analysis project Ga0247810, IMG submission 179918) | Plant litter microbial communities from Arlington Agricultural Research Station in Wisconsin, United States - UWRJ-L119-311C-1 | ecosystem: Environmental > Terrestrial > Plant litter >... | reverse complement strand
TGAGATGCGCGGATGGCGGAATTGGTAGACGCGCCAGCTTGAGGTGCTGGTTTCCGTATAGGAAGTGGGGGTTCAAGTCCCCCTTCGCGCACATTGGGAAGTTCGATCTTCGGATCGGACCAGACACAGGGCCGGACAATCGAAAGTTGATTGTCCGGCCCTTTGTCTTTGCCCGTTTACTCCGCTGAGAAACACCACGGATCTACGCCGCGGAGTTACACCGGGAAATCTTCCGGCCAGCCATGCTCAACCAGGTAGCGCCGTACCCGGTCGACGTCGTTGTCTGACGGAAGCTCTGAGGTCACCCGTGCAATCGCCGTGCCAACGTCCACCCGGCTGGCGGGCAGGTCTCCGGCGGCAACGAGTTGGGAGCCCACCGCCGTCACTTCGGCGTCGGTCAGTCTGCGGCGCAAGAGTGCGATCAGCGGAACGAAGTCTTGCTCGGGCAACCCGGTGGGGTAACCGGCGCGGAGCCACCGCACGACGCGAGTGATGAGCCCAGTCCGTTCCCCACGATCAGTTTCGGTCGATTCGGGGTCGCCGAGAGGCCACCCCGCTGCAGCCAATCGGGTCGAGACGCGCACGAGGTCCTCGGGCAGTGCGGGACCGAGGAGAAGATCTTCAATACGTTCGCGCATCCACGTCCGGTCGAGTCCCCGGCCAGTCTCACCAAACCGCACGGAGTCGGCAATGAGCTGGTCGACGACCTGCGCCAGCTCGGTCGGGGTAAGGCTTCGCTGAAGGATGCCGAGAAGAGGGATGTAGTCCTCCTCCGGCACACCCGTGGGGTAGCCGGAGCGGAGCCAGCCCACAACTCGGCCGACAAGACCCCGCGGCTGTGCCTCCTGACCCGCGGGTGGCTCGACGCTTTCCTCGGCCGACATCGTCAGTCTTTCGGCACAAAGGTCGGCACCACGTTCTCGAAACTGAGTTCCTGGCCAAACCCGGTGGCGATAATGACGCTCAATCCGATGACAACCGCCAGCACCACGAGCACGTAGCAGAGCGTTCCGATGGTGCGAAGGACGGGAACGGGGAGGCGAGATTGTGTTGTGGTGTTGCCGTCGGCGCCGGGTCGTCCTGCTGCACTCGCCAGCGTGAACGAGCGGACTCCCACGGCGAAGAGGGCAGGGAGTCCCGCGCCCAGAAGCAGAGCGGCTACGGCGACCTGGCCGGCCGCGTCGAGGAAAAGAGTGAACATGGTTCCTACTCCTTACGCGTTGGTCTTCTGTGTGGCGGGACGGGGTGCGTCCTGCCACTCGTCGTTGACGTTGTGCGCGCCGACGGAACTGCGCCGCGAACGAATGTAGATTGCGCTCGCCATGGCGACAAGGATGACAAACATCAGGATTCCCCCAACGGCCCCTCCCGCGAGATTGCCGATCCACCACATCACGGCCCCAACAAGTGCGGCGGCAGGAAGGGTGATGACCCAGGCGATCACCATACGAAGCGCAACCCGCCAGCGCACCTGGGCGCCCGGACGGCCGACGCCCGAACCAAGGATCGACCCGGTGGCCACGTGTGTGGTCGACAGGGCGAACCCGAAGTGGCTCGACGCGAGAATGACCGCAGCCGAGGAGCTTTCGGCCGCCATGCCCTGCGGCGTGTTGATCTCGACGAGACCTTTGCCGACCGTGCGGATGATGCGCCAGCCGCCGACGTAGGTGCCCAGCGAGATGGCGAGCGCGCAGCTGAGCTTCACCCAGAACGGGACTGATTCGGTGTCACTCCATCCGCCTGCGGCAATCAGGGCGAGGGTGATCACGCCCATCGTTTTCTGCGCGTCGTTGGTGCCGTGCGCGAGAGAGACGAGAGACGCGCTCCCAATCTGGCCGATTCGAAACCCGTGATTGAGGCGTTTGCCCGCGAGGTTGCCGATGATGCGGAAGATGAGCCAGGTGCCAATCGCGGCCACCACCCCGGCGAGCACCGGCGACATCAGCGCGGGGAACACCACTTTGCCGACCACTCCGTCGAGCTTCGATCCGTCGCCGGCCCAGTTGACACCGTTGAGTCCCAACCCGGCAAGGGCGGACCCGATCAAGCCTCCGAAGAGTGCGTGCGACGAGCTGGAGGGAAGACCGAGCAGCCAGGTGAGAAGGTTCCAGATGATCCCGCCGATCAGACCAGCCAGGACGATCAGAAGAAGCGCCGATCCCCCGCCTTCGAGTAGGGCGGGATCAGGCGCGCCCGACTCGTCCTGGATTTTGACCACGGCATTGGTGACCGTCAGGGCGACCTCGATGCTGAGGAATGCGCCGACAAGGTTGAGGATCGCCGAGAGTGTGACGGCGACCTTGGGCGCGAGGGCACCAGTGGCGATCGACGTGGCCATTGCATTGGCCGTGTCGTGGAAGCCATTGGTGAAGTCAAATGCCAGCGCCGTGACAATGACGAGCAAAAGCAGGATAAAAGGGTCCACGGCGACGAGCATCCTCCTGTCGAGGACGATGCTCAATCCACCCCCTGGTCATATTCACCGAGTGTTCACCTCCGCCTCTGAGGCCTCGGCGCCTCGCCTCCGAACCGAGCACAGGCTCTGCACACGATCACTGGTTGCGCGTCGTAGTCAGCCACTCGGAGGAGCCGCTGCAAGCTTCTGCGTGATCCACTCGTAGGGATCGATGAGCACTTCATCCCGATACATGGCGAGGTGGAGGTGGGGTCCCGTACTCTCGCCGGTACTGCCGACAAGGCCGATTGTCTGGCCGCGCTCAACCGGCTGGCCGACGTTTACCGTGACTGAGCCAACCAACATGTGGGCATAGACGCTTCGAATGTTTTCCCCGTCAACCACATGCCGGATGGACACGTGCACGCCGAGCTCGCCGGCGTGGCGAGAGTCGTATACAACACCGTCGGCGATTGCGTGGATGGGTGCACCGGCGCCCGGGGTGAAGTCGACTCCGCGGTGATACTCCGAGCACGTGGCGCAGGGTGCCACTCGCGGTCCGAAAAAGCTGCTGATCTGCAGGTCCCCAACCACTGGCCACTGCACGGCTGGCTCGGCCGGCACGATCTCAACTTGCGACACTGCATAACTGGTCGAACCAATCGCTACCGCGATAAGAAAGATGACGATATTCAATCCATCGGCAAACGGCTGGCGGTAGCGAGGACGACGCTGGGAAGAACCGGTGCCAAGTTCCTTCGCCGCATTCCCTCGCTGCCGTGGCGATCGAGATGGCGATGGTGGTGGATGCTCGGGCACAGCGCCCGTCTCCGCTGGCAACTTAGAGAATGATGACTTCATGACGTTTACGCTTTGTCGATAGCGGTGCAGAACCAAACGGTTGTGACGCCGACAGTGTGAACAGTTGCGGGGAGTTTAGTCCTCCGCATGGTTGTGGTGAAGCCGTACTGGCTTCGTCATGGTCATAGAGCCGCACTTGTTGCGCTATCGAGTCGGCGTGGATCGAGTATGCGTGGGCGGCGGCGCGGGATCCTCAACCGCGACGGTCAGCACAACCGATCGGATAGACGGAGCACCCGCGTTGGGTTCCACCGAAAGCACAGTTCCTGTTTTTACAGTTCCGTTCGGTACCGCCTGTTCCTCCACTGTGTACTGGAGGCCAAGGCGTGACAGCAGCGCATCAGCCTCGGAAATTGTCCTTCCCACGACGTCGGGCACCACAACCGTGGGCACCGGACTGGGAACCTGACTAGGCTCCGGCGGATTCTGACTAGGCTCCGGCGGGTCTTGAGGTTCCTGCTGTTCTGGCGGTTGTTGGGGTTGGCTTGGTATGGGCGGAAGCGGAACGGAGGGTTGCTCCGACGGTTCATCCGACGGTGGGGGGCCGCACCCAGCAAGAAGAGTGGCAATGAGAACAACGACACTGAAGCGGACCTGCCTAGTGTTGTTTCTGGGATTCTGCCACCCATGCATGTGCTGCGCTCGGTTCGTCGCAGTGTGCGTCGATGCTGTTGCCTTCGACAAGAGTCGCCTCCAATCACCAGATGGTGACTTTCGAGGCCATTACATAGCGCAGGCGGTGATTCCATCAAGCCCCAGCGAGTTCGCCACACCGGCATGGCCGCGGACTCGGCATCGCCGGGCAGCTCCGTTGCCTCATTGGGCACTACCCGTCGAGTCCGCACAACGAAGTCGCTACGATTTTGATTTGAATGGCGAAGCCGACCTGATTCGGAGGATAGGCAGTGGCCACCCTCAGATGCACATGCGGCGCGGAACAGGACTCCTCCGAGCGCTTCTGTTCTGAGTGCCAGGCCTACCTGTGGTGGGATCAGCCCGAGGAAGCAACGGCCGACCAATTCGGGGGAACCACCCACGTCGATAATGTGCGACCGCAGGCTCCAGCCGCCGATGCCGATGCCGAAGCCGATGCCGAAGCCGAAGCCGAACTGGAAGCCGTAGCCAATGCCGCTACAGCCTCTGCGTCGAGCATCCATTCACCGCCGCCGGCAGCAACGGCAACGACGACACCATTAGCTCCTGCGCCTACACCAACGCCGACAGCGCCACCAAGTGCAGCAACGGAAACACCGCTCGCACCAGGACCACCTCTCACTCCCCCGCAGCCGGTGAAGCCAGATCGTGGGCCCAACGACACGGGCTCGGGCCCATCGGTGTCGGCGTTCTCGCCCGCGAACGACCCGACCACGCCTGCGGAGGATGCGCCTGCGTCTGGTGACAGCGATGAACAAGCGAGCCCTGCGCCGCCGTCCGACCGTCACGCGGCAGCGCCGGAAGTCGGTGTTGAGGCCAGCGAAGTCACGATCGGGGCCGATGGCAGGGGAACGTTGGTCCTGGAGATCACCAACACCTCGAGCATTGTCGACGGGTACGACGTTGTCACCCCCGATGCGCCGCCTTGGCTCAGCGCGACCGCGGAGGACGCACATCTGATGCCGGGAGAATCCCGGAAGGTCAGCGTGACTTTGTCCGTTCGCAGCGAGGACATCGTCCTGGCGCAGCGCATCGTGGTGAACGTCGACGTGGTCTCCCAGGCTGATGGTGCCCGCCGCGCGAGTGCCGTTGTGGAGGTGATCATCCCGCCGTCCGGACCCCTGATGTCCCTCGGTGTCCGCCCATCAGTGCTTCGGCTGCAGGATGTCGCAGCTGGCGAGCTCGTCCTCCTGCTCGACAACCAGTCCTCCAATCATCCTCAGACATTTGACCTGTCGGGCTCCGATCCTGAAGGAGTTGTGCGGTTCGGGTTCGACCGGAGACGGGTAACAGTTCGACCGGGCGGCGTAGAAGAAATGGTGGTCGAATTCTCGGCACCACTTCCGGAGCCAGGCACTGAGGTAACACGCCAGCTGACTATCACCGGGTCGAACCCGGACGGTGAGGCGACCGCGACGTTTATCCTGACGCAGCGCCGGCGGGTTTCGGTCGATGCGCCCATCCAGGTCAGACTCTCCCCCGCCCACGTCACGAGTGTGAATGGCGCCGATGCCGACTTCGAGGTGCAGCTCGACAATCGCGGCGGCGACGGACCGAAGTCCGTTGTTCTGAGCGCACACGACGCGGAGAACCGGCTGACGTTCGAATTCGCATCGCGCGAGGTGACCGTTGCCGCCGGCACAACACGTCGAGTGCAGGCGCGTGTCCGAGGGTCTGCACCGCCGTCCGGGACAACCGAGACGCTGCCGTTCAGTGTGGTGGCGTCGAACGGTCCCGTGGACGCCGAAGCGCAGGGTGAACTGGAGGCGACGGCTACACCAGACCCGATGTCGACGGCCCTCCTGCATGTTCCGGCGAAGCACATGCGAATGGACGGTGGCGCGGAGCACATCGAGTTCGACGCTATCGTCGACAATCGCGATGGGCACGACTCGATGTACGTCTGGCTCTCGGGAACGTCGGAGGACGGAGAAGCAGTCCTCCGCTTCCATCCGAGCGAGTTGTCCGTGGCCGCGTACTCCACGGCCGTAGTGCATGTCTCTGTCAATGCACCTCGCCCGCGTGCCGGCGACTCGATCACACGCGACATTGAGGTGCAGGCCAGTAACGGTCGCCGAGCGGTTTCGGCGAGCGCAAAAATCACCCAGACCTCACCGAACTATCGTCCGGCCTGGAGCAGGGTTCTGGTGATCTTTGGCGCCGTTTTTGCGATAACCGGATCGATTATGGTCTGGGTAGGCACCAAGCGCGTCCTGCCGACATTGGAACTATTCCAGACTGCTATTGCGACATATTACGAAGACGTCGAATGGCACTCCGTTGTTGAAGCAGCCGCTCGGGTCGTTGTGATACTGCTCGCCATCGGTATGGTTTTGGGCCTCACCGGTCGGGCCGGCGGGCTTTCGAGGGAATGCGCAGTGCTAATAGTGCTCCTCACGGCGGGATTGCTGATCGGAACCATGGTGAGGGGCGACGTGGATTTTCGATCCCCTGCGCTTGGGTTGTTTGTGGTGTGGTTCGGGGCGTTATTGGGCTACATCGGGGGTGTACTCGCCCGACCCCGGCAGGACCTGTAAGGGCCGCTCACTGTCGCTGTCGGCCCGCGTAGCTGTCGCTCGCGGCCGGGACACGGTCTCAAACGCCTGCGTCAGATCATCCTCCGATGATCACTGTTGCGACCCCGGGCCCGGGAGCGATTGGCATCCCGTGGAGTGTGAGGTCGCCCAGGCGTGCTGCCGGGAATCCTCCGATATACACCGTCGCACTGCCCTGGGCGATACCGTTCGGGGACGGGGAGGCGCAGACGATTCCGCCGGGTATCGCGTTGGCGACGGCAGCAGGTGCTCCGCCGACGAGGACGGACGGAACTGCCGCGGCAATCATGATGGGACCGCCCACATGAGGTGTAGTGCCGTCGATAAGGCTGCAGAGGGCGACATCCCCGACGCGCAGCGCGGGTCCCGTAGGCATCAGCGTTGACTCAGACGTCGGACCATGCCTCCACGCTATGCCCGCGAGGTCCGCAGCTGCGGGCCGGAAGGACGCATACCCGCGCAGGCGGCGTTGCCCGTTGAGCGGATGTTGAGTGCACGAAGAGGACGCCAGTGCAGAATCCTAGCTAACCCGTCGTGCGGGACGAAGAAACGGAGAGAGTGATGAACAGAACGACCGTGAGTGTGTACGCACGTGATCCGATTTCCGAGGCGGGCGTCGCCAGCGCGCTGCGACCTCGGCCCGAGGTTCGGATCGTGGGCCCGGCAGACGACGACAGGCCAGAGGTGGTGATGGTCGTCGCTGACGAGGTGAACGAAGAGACCCTCAACACCCTCCGCTTCCTCCGCAGAAACGGGGCGGAAAAGGTTGTGCTGATCGCCGCCCATCTGGATGACCAGGCGCTGGTGCGAGCAGTGGAGTCCGGTGTGGTCGGTCTCGTTCGGCGATCTGAAGCAACAACCGATCGGCTGCTCTCCGTGATTGGGAGCGCAGCTCTCGGCGAGGGAAGTGTTCCTCCCGACCTCCTTGGTCGGCTACTTGATCAGGTGGGACGCCTGCAGCGGACCGTGTTGGACCCGCGAGGCATAACCTTCTCCGGAATGTCGGCACGCGAGATCGATGTCCTTCGACTCGTCGCGGAGGGATTCGACACCGCCTACATCGCCCGCGAGCTGTCGTATTCGGAGCGCACGGTCAAAAACGTGCTGCACGACCTGACCACACGACTACAGCTGCGCAACAGGTCGCACGCCGTCGCCTACGCCCTTCGAGAGGGACTGATCTAGCCTCAGGAATTGCCCTTCCGGACAGAGAGCCGTGCCCGCCCGCATGCCCCGCGGTGAGTGCGGTTGTTACTCAACACGAGCAGTGTGGGCAACAGAGTGCGGAATCGTGATGTGCGACGAGCATCCGCCACGGCCATCCCGCAACTCGTCGGCGCTCGGAAAGGTACGCGCATGATCGGCGAGATCGACGACGCACTGAGGTCGCTGACAAAGGGGTCCGACGGGATCCCGAAGGACGTTGAGGTCGCCTTCGATGCGCCAACAAAGGAGTGGGCGGCCCGAAGGAATGCCCCCACGATCGACCTGTTCCTTTACGACATCCGTGAAGACGTGCGCCGCCGCGAGTACGGGTGGCGCGAGCAACGCGACTCCAAAGGGGTGGTGACCGCACGGACACCCGCGCCTCGGTTGTTCAAACTGTCGTACCTCGTCACGGCGTGGACTCAGCGAGCGGATGACGAGCATCGACTCCTTGATGCGCTGTTGCGGTGCTTCCTCCGGTATGACGCAATTCCCGACGAGCTGGTTTCCACACTGTTGTCTGACACCGGTCTGCCCTGTTCGATCACCATCGCCCAACCTCCGCCAGAAGATCGTGCCTTCGCCGACGTGTGGTCGTCGCTCGGGGGCGAACTCAAACCGTCACTCGATGTTGTTGTCACAGCGCCCGTCGGTCGCGACATTTTCTACGCCGCCGGCCCTCCGACGGAGGGCATCGACATATCGATAGACGCCGCGGATTTTGGAATCAACGAATCGGTGTCAAGCGGGGTGTCGACGGACGACCGACATGCCTGACGATCCCAGCATCCTGCACCTGTTGGGCAGACTCGGGACGATTGAGGATCGCATCCGGCGTCTGATTACAGCGAGGCGGTCGACGGACCCGAACCCGGATGATCCTTTCCGAGGCCTTTATCTCAGCGACGAGATGATCGACCGTCTTTTCGGCGCCGTGACGGATGTGCCGGATTGGTCTGACCCCTCGGCACGTCTCGCCGCCTGCGAGCAGGCTGCTGATCTCGCCGAGGGAGCGCACCACAACATCCGGTTACGGTCGCTGGCCGATTCGTTCGCCTTAGGCCCGATCGATGTCGACCTTCTCCTCGTCGCTATCGCCGCTGATCTCGATCCTCGATTCGAACGGTTCTTCGCGTACCTCAATGACGACGTGAGCCGACGGCGTCCATCGGTGAGCGTGGCGCTCGACTTATGTGGTGTTCCGCTCACCAGCGTCGGAGACCGTGCGCGTGTGATCTCGGGTCCGCTCGTATCGGGCGGGTTGCTGGTCGTCGACGACGACGATCGTCCGCTTCCTGGCCGTGCCCTTCGTGTGCCCGACCGCATTGTCAGCCATCTCCTCGGGGACGACACGGAGGATCGTGCGCTGGCGGGTGTGCTGACCCAGCCCCTCCACATCGACTGGGGTGACGACCGTCCGGTACGCCGTGCGCTCGATCGGTCGGTGCGGATGCTCTATCTGCGCGAACCAGCGACGGGATCAGGGGCCACCGTGGCGTTGCGAGGTATCCACGCGCAGGGCATGAGCGCGGTCGTCGCCGATCTCGTCCGGCTGGACCTCGACCCGGACGCCGAGTCCCTCGCTCGCCTGATTGTGCGCGAGGCCCGACTGCGCCGAGCAGTGCTTGTTGTGTGCGGGATCACTGCCGAAAGTCGTCCTCGACTCATCGACACCCTCGCAAACTCGCAGCAACCCACGATCATGATTGGCGAGTCCGCGTGGGATCCGACGTGGTACCGCGACCTTCCCGCGATGGAGACTGTTGAGGCGACAACGGCCGAAGACCGATCTGCGCTCTGGCAGAGATTTCTCGGACCCGTCAGCGAGACCATCGACGTGGCAGGCGCGACCAATCAGTTCCGCCTGAAGCCAGAGCAGGTTCAGCGCGCGGCTGCGACGGCCCGCACCCAAGCCGCGCTGAGGCTGAGCGGCGGGATCACCGCTGATGATCTCGCGTCCGGTGCGCGCGCGGAGAACGCATCCGCGCTGGACCGACTGGCTCGCCGGATCACACCGACTGTGGGGTGGAGTGATCTTGTGCTCCCAGCAGGGCCGCTGAGCGCTCTCCACGAGATCGAGCTGCGAGCGCATCACCGTGAGCAGGTTCTCGGGGACTGGGGCATGCGGCCGGGTGGTGGACGGGGGCACGGTGTAGTTGCGCTGTTCGCGGGCGACTCGGGAACGGGAAAAACCATGTCCGCCGAGGTCGTGGCCCACGGATTAGGGCTCGATCTGTATGTGATCGACCTCTCGACGGTGGTCGACAAATACATCGGCGAGACGGAGAAAAATCTGGAGCGCATCTTTCGCGCCGCCGCCGGGACGAACGCCGTGCTTCTCTTCGATGAAGCGGACGCCGTCTTTGGCAAGCGCAGCGACGTCAAGGACGCGCATGATCGCTACGCGAACGTTGAAAGCGCCTATTTGCTGCAGCGCATGGAGACCTTTGACGGCCTCGCCATTCTCGCGACGAACTTGCGAGCCAACATCGACGAGGCGTTCACGCGTCGGCTCGACGTGATTGTCGATTTTCCGATGCCGGATGCTCCCCATCGCACCCGCCTGTGGGATTTGTGTCTCGGGCCACGCATCGGCCGAAGCGACGATATCGATCTCGCCTTCCTCGGTGAGGCGTTTGAGCTTGCGGGAGGAGCAATACGTGCCGCAGCGATCACGTCGGCGTACCTCGCGGCCGCCGACCAGAGCGTGGTGCAGATGAGCCACTTGATCATTGCCGTCCAACGGGAATATCGGAAGCTGGGGCGGCTCCTTGTGGAGCGCGAGTTTGGCAGGTACTGGGCAACGGCGAGCGCTTAGCGTGCACAAGTGCACAGTGAGCTGCCCTTTTGGGCAGCCGATGGGCAATCTCGCCGGCTTAGCGATGCAATAGAAGAGCGTTGAGCGCGGAGGTGACCGATGAGTGCACACGAGGTGATTCCCGGCGACGTCGAGGTCTCGCGGCGAGATATCGAGACGACGCGCCAGGCGGACGGCGTTCCGCGTGAACTCGCGGGCGCGCGCGATCCGAATGTGCTCGGCTCGGCGGGATTGCTGCGCTTGCAACGGGCGGCCGGTAACGGGGCGGTGAGTGAGCTGGTCGAGGAACGCTCGCCCGTGCTGGACGTGGTCTCGTCCGGAGGTGAAGGTTTGGCGCCGAGCGTGCGTGCCGATATGGAAGGGCGGATGGGCCACGACTTCGGCGGCGTTCGTGTGCACACCGACGCCGCAGCGAACGCGTCCGCTCAGTCCGTGGGTGCGCGGGCCTACACGGTGGGAAACAACGTGGTGTTCCAGCGCGACGCGTATGACCCGTCCTCTCACGCGGGCCGCACCACACTCGCCCACGAGCTGACCCATGTTGTCCAACAGCGCTCAGGCGCAGTCGACGGAACGCCGGCAGGCGGAGGCGTCAGCATCAGTGATCCGAGTGATCGGTTCGAGCGCGCTGCCGCGGACAATGCAGACCGCGTCGTCAGCGATCCTGCTCCCGTCCAACGCCAGGCGGAGGGCGAGCAGGAGGAAGAGAACGTGCAGGGACTGTTTGTCCAACGGCAGGACGCCGACGAGGAACAGGAGGACGCGGCCGGCTGAGCCGCGCGCGTCCATGGCGGCGACTGCTTCTCCCCCACGCGTCGACCGGCACCCGACCGGGGCCACCCGCACGGCGATCGCCAGTTCGCTCGCCGCGGGACGGACGGTCGCAGCGGGCATCCCGAATCCCTCCGGCGGACCCGCCGCGGCGCTGATTGCACTGCAACGTGATGCGGGGAACTCTGCCGTAAGCGCGCTGGTCGCCGCGAAGATGCGGTCCCCGGGCGAGGCGGCGGTCGTTGAGATTGAGAGCGCTCTCGTTGAACTTCGACGCGACGAACCAGATGTTGATCGCGTCGAGCGGGGGCTTCTGCGGGCCAAGGCTGCGGGCATTGCTGTTGAGCTCGAGGGGCCAAAACCGCCGGCTGCCGCGCTGGCCGTCACGTTGACGGGCTTTGGGCCGAGCGCCGTGCCGGGCAAAAAGCCGGTGCCACCGCCGAAACCCGTACCGCCCGTCTCTCCTCTGGGTAAAGCCGCAGCAGCGAAAGCGAAACTCGGGCAGCAGGCGCGGTCCGTTCCCACTCCCCTGCCCGCTGGAGGTGGCGCCGGCCTCTCCCCCGCGCCCGCGGCGGTGCGCTTGTCCGCCGACCAACTGTTGCTTCCGCCGGTAGCGCCTCTGGGAGTCACACCGGCGAAGGATCCCGGATTCGCGCAAGTGAAGGGGAACGTAAAGCAGGTCGCGGCAGCGAAGCGAGCGCATCCTCCGGCCGCGGCGAAGGCGAAGGAGGCGCAGGATGCCGCCCTCCCGCCGAGCAATGACCTCGCCGGCCAGGCGAATGCCGCCAAGGCAGACGCGATGGATGCGCAGCAGCCAGGCACCTTCGACAAAAAGGCTTTTGTTGCGGCGGTCAAAACGGCGATCGAGGCCAAGTCCCCCAAGACCCTGAAGGAAGCCGACGACTACGCCGAGTCCGGGAAGGCAGGCGAGGTCAAGGGCGAAGTGAAGGGGCTCGTCACGCAGGGCAAGGTGGGATCCGCTCAGGCCATCGAAACGGCAACGGCATCACCGCCTGACCAGTCGAAGTCGGTCGCCAAACCCGTCACCCCGCTATCGGCAGAGGAGCCGGGGACGGTCCCGCCGGTTCCTGCAGCGGGCGCAGTGCCGAAACCCGCACCGCCGGAGCAGGTCAATCTCGAAGCAGGCAAGCACGCGGTTGACAAGGAGATGACTGACGCGAACGTCACCGACCAGCAGCTTGCGACGTCGGGTGAGCCTGAATTCCAGGGCGCCTTGGCCGAGAAACAGACGGCAGCCGCGCACGCCACGGCAGCCCCTGTGCAGTATCGCGCGCAGGAACAGGCAACGATCGCCCAAGGAAATGCGCAGGCAAGCGCTGCAACGGCGACCGGGATGCAGGGCATGCAGGCCACAAAGGGGGCGGCGCTCGCCAAGCTCGTGGCGGACAAGGGAAGAGCAAAAACGAAAGATGAGCAGAAGCGCGCGGAGGTGACCACCCGCGTGCAGAGCATCTTCTCCGCGACCGAAACCGACGTCAAGAAAGTTCTCGAAGGCATCGACCCCAAGGTGGAGAAAGAGTTCGAGCAGGGCGAGGCGAAAGCGAAAAGCTCGTTCGAGAAATACGTCAAAGCCAAGATGTCGGCATACAAAAAAGACCGGTATGGCGGATGGCTCGGCGGGTTCCGCTGGCTCAAAGACCAGATAAAAGGGATGCCGGCCAAAGTAAACGAGTTCTATGAGGCGGGCCGCGAGCTGTATCTCACAGAGATGGATCGCGTGATTTCCCGGGTGGCGGACATCATCGGGGGCGACCTCGCCATCGCGAAGCAGCGGATAGCGAAGGGCCGCACAGAGATTGCCGGCTACGTGAAGTCACTGCCCCAAGACCTCCAGAAGGTCGGGACCGAAGCGGCCTCCGAAATCGGCGATCGATTCGAACAGCTTGAAAGCGACGTCAAAGATAAAGAGACTTCGGTCGTCGAGACTCTCGCCTCGAAGTACGTCGAGTCACGCAAAGGACTCGATGAGCGCATCGAGGAGCTGCAGGCCGAGAACAAGGGCCTTGTCGACAAAGCCATCGGCGCGATTAAGGGCGTTATCAACACCATTCGTGAGCTCGCGGCGTTGCTCGCGAACGCACTCTCCCGCGCGGCATCCGTGGTCGGCGAAATCCTCGGGGATCCTGTGCGCTTCCTCGGCAACCTCATCAGTGGCGTCAAGGGCGGAATCGATAAGTTCTTCGCCAACATCACCACCCATCTGAAGAAGGGTCTGATGGGCTGGCTGTTCGGTCAGCTCGGTGATGCCGGAATCGAGATCCCCGACACCTTCGATCTCAAGGGCGTTGTACAGCTCATTGCTTCGGTATTTGGGCTCACCTGGGCAAACATCCGAAACCGGATCGTCCTGCAGATCGGCGACAAGGCCATGGCGGCAGTCGAGAGCGGTGTTGAGGTCTTCCAGGTCATCCGCACGCAGGGCATCGCTGGGTTGTGGGACAAGTTGGTGGAGAAGATCGGTGACATCAAAGCGATGATCCAAAATCAGCTCGAAGACTTTGTGATCACCAAGATCATTACCGCGGGCATCACGTGGCTTATAAGTCTGCTGAATCCCGCAGCTGCATTCATCAAGGCCTGCAAGCTCATCTACGACGTGGTGATGTTCTTCGTGAACAACGCGGCTCGCATCGCGCAGTTCGTAAACACCGTCATCGACGGGGTCGTTGATATCGCGAAAGGCAACGTCTCCGTAGTCGTGGAGAAGATCGAGAACGCACTCGGCCAAATGGTGCCGATACTGATCGGCTTTATGGCGAGCGTCCTTGGCATCGGGGGCATCGGCGAGAAGATTCGCTCCATCCTCAAGTCGATCCAGAAACCGATCACCAAGGCCATCGACTCCGTCATCAAGACCGGACTGAAACTGGCCGGGCCGATCATCCGAGGAATCAAAGGCATCAGTAAGAAAGTGAAGGCGAAGGTTGCAGCGGGCAAAGCGTGGGTAAAAGGGAAGGCGGAGGCCGGCAAAGCCGCTTTGGGAAAGCTTGCGACTAGTCTCTCTCCCAAATCAAAGAGCCGAATCGAGCGCGAGGCGTCCGGGGCCACTTCGGCGGTTCGTGTGCTGAACACCTACGTGGGCCTTCCCATTCCAAACTCCAATCTGTCGAAAGAATTCGCTAAAATCCGCACTCGCAACGACCTCAATTCTTTGGAGCCTATGGTCCTTGACGGTCGATGGAATGTACGCGCTATTGCACAACGGACGATCGTCAAACCGTCCGAAGCCACGACGGGTGCTGCAACTCTTCCACCGGCTTCGGTCAAGGAATCAGACTTCGACGTCAGCCCTGGAGACGTTTTCCTTGTCCGCTCTAAAGCACAGTCCGGCGGCCGGCTAGGTTGGTTTCGAGGCGAAGTTGCGCCGTTTGTGCGGGAAGGGTCGCAACTCTACTTTGCCTATCACGTGCAGTTAACTGCCGGTCCGGTCAAGGGTATGAAAAAGGCAGAGCATGCCCTGGCCGACTTACGCGCAGGAGCCGAGGCGAAGCAGTTCCGTCGCTACGATGACCCGACCCTTCTCGAAACATTGAGGCCATTACTTGCCAACCCGCTCCTTAACGTCGGGCCCAATGACCACGGGTCTGTGCCTGCTTCAGGCCCCGTTGCCACCGAGCAGCAACGTCACTATGTAAACCTGATCGGCGCCGTGCATGGATGCCATATATCCGAGTCTCATTCGACCCCAGGACGCTGGGTGGCGGATCACCAACGTCCAACTGGCCTCATCGATCATGGTTTGGCTAGCGGAACCCAACGTCTCTATCCGATGTGCCGCTCAGACTCCGATCTTCAAGCTGTCGAAGTGCGGCGGCTCATTCGAATGTGGCACGGCCGAGGACTCTAAAGCTGACATCAGGCGTTGATCCCGGTTGGCTTATCAGATTGAAGCACGAAATGCTGCTGCCCATTCGCGCAACGAGACTTTCCCTCCTGCCCGTCCCCTCGGACCTCTCGGCGACGACGGCATCCGTTCGATGCTTGCCTCACGCGCGAAGACGCAGGACGAAGCCGAGTGAAGGAGTCCACGATGGCCAGCAGCTATACGTCGCCCGGTGTGTACGTAAAAGAGATCGACGCGGCGACGCGCCCCATTGAAGGCGTGGGCACAGCTGTGGCGGCCTTCATCGGTATGGCACCGAAAGGACCAGAGAACACACCCACTCTCGTGTCGAACTGGACCCAGTTCGTGGACAACTTTGGCGGGCTTTATCCAGGGGCATACCTCGCGTACTCGGTGTATGGATACTTCCTCAACGGCGGCGGAAACTGTTACGTCGTCCGCGTCGGAGCGAACGCGGACGGCGCGGGAGTCAGCGACGGGAAAGCCAGCAACAAACGCTCGTCAAAGCCCCTGAATGCTGCCCCGCAGACGGCCACAATCGGCAATTTCATCTTTACCGCCAAGAACGCGTCGCCCAGCGCGAAGCCGATCACCATCGAGATCGGCGAGCCGGGCGGCGAGAACCCTGAGGCCGGTGCATTCAAGGTCGTGGTTACTGCTGAGGGTAGATCGCCGGAGCAATGGGATCAGGTTTCGCCCTTGCCAAGTAGCCCCACGTACGTGGTGGCGAAGATCAATGCCGAGTCCAAACTTGTCACTGTCGAGGAAGTGGATGCCGCAGTCGCGGGTATCGCACCGCGCCCGGCGACCGTCGCACTGGCGGTACCGGAACCCGAAGAGCTGCCGATCGTACTCACCGGTATCAGTGCCGCCAGCTACATCGGCGACTCCGCCGATCGGACGGGCTTCAGCGGACTCGAGGAAATCGAAGACGTGACGATGGTGGCGGTGCCCGACCTGATGGCCGCATACGAACAGGGCGCGATCACACTCGAGACGGTGAAAGGTGTGCAGCTCGCTGTCATCGCTCACTGCGAACTAATGGGTGACCGCATCGCTATCCTTGATCCCCCTCCCGAGCTGTCCCCGCAGGAGATAAAGGAGTGGCGGCGGACTGGGACCGGGTATGACTCGAAGTTCGCAGCGCTCTACTATCCCTGGTTTACGGTCCTCGATCCGGCCACCGGCGCGAACCGGTTTGTACCGCCCTCTGGCCACGTGGCGGGAATCTGGGCACGAAACGACAGCGAGCGAGGGGTTCACAAAGCACCGGCGAACGAGATCGTCCGTGGGGCCATTGGTCTACAGACGAACCTCACCCGAACTGAACAGGACCTGCTCAACCCCATAGGGGTGAACGCGATCCGAGCCTTCCCCGGTCGCGGCATCCGCGTCTGGGGAGCGCGCACGCTGTCAAGCGACTCCGCGTGGCGATACGTCAATGTGCGTCGCTTGTTCAACTACCTCGAGAAGTCGATTCTTGGCGCAACCCAGTTCGCGGTGTTCGAGCCGAATGACCAAGCGCTGTGGGGCAAGCTTCGCCGGTCCATCTCAGCATTCCTTGTCAACGAGTGGCGTAGCGGAGCCCTGTTTGGCCAAACGGCAGATCAGGCATTTTTCGTCAAGTGCGACGAGGAGACCAACCCCGCCGACGTGATCGACAACGGAATGGTTCGCTGTCTGATCGGAGTCGCTCCAGTGAAGCCAGCGGAGTTCGTGGTGTTCGAGGTTTCGCAGTTCTCGGGCGGCACAAGCCTCGTGACGGAGTGACGCAGTCAACAACGGTTAAACCTGAACATAGGAGACAGAAATGGCACTCGCGGACGCGCTCGATTCCTCCCCCGCCTACGCATTCAAGGTAACAATCGACGGCATCGAACTGCCCAAGGTGACCGAGGTAAGTGGGCTGAAAAGCGAAGTCGACAAGATCGAACTCAAGCAACAGCTTGCCGACGGCAAGTACGTCGCGCGCCAGCTCATCGGCCGACCCAAGGTCGGTGAATTCAATATCACCCGAGGACTCACTGACTCGGGCACCGTGAACGACTGGCTCAACGTTGTGATGCAGGGTGACGTAGCGGGAGCGCGCAAAACGGCCTCCATAGAGTTGCTCGACTACCAAGGCGGAGTGATCAAGAAGTACGAATTCCGCAACTGCTGGGTTCGATCCGTCGAGATCAATTCGCTCAAGGCCGGAGCGACCGAGCAAGCCACGGAGAAATTTACCGTCTGCTACGACGAGTCCGAGGTCAGCTGATGCAACGTGTCTTTGCCGCCCGAGCATCCCAATCCGATCTCAGCACGGCGGACCCGGAGGACGCGGTCATGCGGACGGAGTTTGCGTTTGAGCTCCCCCGCGGATATGTCGGGTCGGACGGCACGGTGCACCGCCGCGGAGTGATGCGCCTTGCCACAGCGCGGGACGAGCTGCTGCCCCTCTACGACGCGCGGGTGCAGGAGAACCCCGCATATACAACGGTGGTGCTGCTCGGTCGCGTCATTTCTTCGTTGGGGTCGCTCGGCACGGTCGACGCATCAGTAGTGGAGAACATGTTCGCGTCGGATGTCGCCTTTCTCCAAGACTTTTACCGTCGCGTGAACGCTGAAGGTCATACCCGAATCGCGGTGACGTGCCCCGAATGCTCCCATCGCTTCACCGCGGACTTGACGGGTGGTCGCCTGGGGGAATCATGACGTACTCGGCCAGCCGCATCCATGAGGAAGTCGCGTACGTCGCTTTTCACTTTCACTGGTCACTGAACGACATCCTCGACATGGAACACAGGGAGCGGATTCGCTACGTGCGCGAGATTGCCGCCATCAACACCAGGCTCGCGGAGGAACGCTGATGTTGTGGCCATGGCAGCGCCGGTCTTCTCCCGCTGCGGTTGATCATGTACTCGTTTCGCCGGCCGGATGGGCGTTCCACCCGCCGTTGCAACGCCAGCTGTCAGACGAGCCACCGTTGATACTGACGAGATCGTTCGAATCGTGGTTGCCGACCCGCAGCGCTCCGCAGCGGATGGGTGGCATGGGGCACCTCGTGGCCTCGGGGGCTCCGGCAGGCACGGTCGCCGCCACAATGGCGAATCTCGGTGCACCCGTTCAGCGTTCCGTTGCCGCAGACCTCACCCTTCGCCCTCCGTCCTGGAGCCGGTCCCACCTCGGCCCTGCAACACCGAGCGCCAACACAGGAGTTGAGCACAACACGGCTAAACCCGGGGCATCCGAACCCGGCACGGACTCGCCACAGGCGACGCCCGACCACATGCCGCTGGCAGGTACAGAACAGGAGCTGACCGCAGACGAGCCAGCCGACCAAAGTCGGTCCCAGCCGGATGCTGGTGTGCAGTCATTGGACTCGGCGAACTCGGACGAGCCCGATGCCCAGACTGGTCTCGTGGCGGAGGTCGGTCAGGCAGATAGCGCGGCGATGCTGCAACGGCAACCGGAGAATGCGTTGCAACCTCCCGAAGCCGCAGCGCCGAACCTGCCCTCTCTGAAGCTGCGGCGAGTGGGTTTGGGTGCGCCCCTCACGCCGCCGATGCACTCGGAGACAACGACCGTGCAGCGAGCCGACAACTCGATGTCGGAGCCAGCTGTGCCGGCCCCTGCGTCACAACCGAGTGCGGAGCCAGCGCTGTCTGGTGCCGAGAAGACCCCGCCGCCGTTTGAGCCCCACGCGAGTGAATCCGCCGATGAAACATCCGAGACGAGCGTTGGGCCGCTGTCGTCGATGCCTCCTCTCGACGCCCTTTCGGAACCGACCCCGCGCGCAGTTACCGGCGTACCGGGACGGCCTGCAGAGTCTGCACCTCACGGAGCCTCGGGCTTTCCATTGAATTCTATGCAGCGACAGAGCGCGGCTGGCATCACCGAGGGATCTGCGCCCATTGGCCCGGTGCCCGTGAGCTCGGTACCTACGAGCGCGGTGCCTATGAGCGCAGTGGGTGGGGACACGGCAAGTGGAGACCTGTCGAGCTGGAGAGATGACAGCCGGGTCGAGGGTGTTGGCGATTCGGCCGATGGCGGTGACGTCAGCGCTTTGGCTTTCGAGAACCGTGGCGCGGCCGTTGCGATGAGTTTGCCTGCGCCCGCGATGCCCGTCGTCGAACGGACAACGCGGTCGACGATCGGAGGCGACGCGGGCAACACGAACGTCACGGGCGATGCGAGTGAGGCGGGGTCGCACTTCGAGCCCAGGAGCAGCGCGGTGGAGAGCCGCGTGAACGCAGCCCAGACCGTGCCTCTTATGGCCCAGCGGGCACTGTCGCCGATGCTTTCGCCCGTCACAATGACGAAGCCAGCAGACAAATACCTCCCGCGCGCCACCGTCGTCACAAGCACAGACTCGCGCCTGACGGGTCGCGCCGCCGGCGGGGACCGGCCCGGGCTCCGCTCGGTCCCAGGTACACGCAACTCTGACACTCCTCATGACTCAGATGGAGGATCAGGCGGCGGATTCATGACTTGGCTTCAGAGGGTGGTGGGGTTCGGTGAGGGCGGATCGCCGCAGGCGGATTCTGTCACGACAGCTGCGAACACCACTGTCCAGCAGACCGCTGAATCGAGGGCCCCTGACCCGAACTCCCCGGTCCAGCGCGCGGTCGCGACGCCGGTGCCCGCATCACCGTGGCGCCCGCCCGTCCGTCCGGAGTCGGCGCGGCCGCAGTCGCCTCAGCCCGCGCAGCAGTGGTCCTCGTCGCTCGGAGTCTCGTCGCTCGGAGTCTCGTCGCTCGGCGGCTTGCCGCTGGGCGTGGTTTCGCCCCTGGGTGCGGTGCAGACCGTCGCGCGGACCGTCGCCAGCACACCCACGATGCCCGTCTCGGCTGCGCCGCGTGACCGGGTAGTGCAGCGCGAGGAAAGTGCGGAACCGGTCGAGCACTCGACGACTCCAGAACCGACGGGACCGACGGAGACCAGCTCCGCTCAGCCACCTGAACCGCCGGAGGTAGCGACGGAGACGTCGACGGCAGCGGGGGCTGCGTCTGCCGCGGCATCCACTGTCCCGATTGCGCCAGCGTCGCCCACGGCCATCGAGACGCTGGCCGGACAGCTGTATGGCCCGCTTGTTCGCCGACTCAAGACCGAACTTCTGCTCGACCGGGAGCGACGCGGGCTTCGGATCGACGGGATTTAGGGAGCGAGCGAAATGGAGACCGACGAGACGCGCATTGCCGTGGGGGTGCGGTACGTGGTGAAGATTGATGGGGAGGCCCTGGGCGAGTTCTCGTCGTGTGAGGGGCTGGGGGTTGAGGTCGTGATGGAGTCGCGCGAGGAAGGCGGGAACAACGGTTTTGTCTGGCAATTTCCGACACGGCTCAAGTACTCGAACGTCAAGCTCACTCGCCCGATTGATGCAGGCGCCTCCGGGCGGATTCTGGATTGGATCGCGCAGGCGCCGCAGGTGGCGCCGACGGATGGTCACATCGAGGTAAAAAACGCCCACGGCGATAAGGTCACTGGCTGGACGCTCAAACAGGTGCTTCCCGTGCGCTGGAGCGGACCCGGATTGAACCCTGATCAGCCAAAAGTCTTGACCGAGACCCTCGAGATCTCGCACTGCGGAATCGCAGCGGGCTGATACAGAGAGGACTGAGGATGCCAGAGACGAAGACCGACAATTTCGGAGCGAGCCTCGCTCGTGCCGAAATTGAGTTGCTCGAGCCGGGCAAAGCGGCCGGTGCGCCCGGTGCGCCCCTCGGATCGATCTCATTCCAGCTGAACCCGAAGGAGCTCGTTCTCACCAAAACTGCGAGCTGGAAGCCGGAGAAGCAAAAGAAGGCGTCGTCCGCGCCCCCGGTCAGTTATCAGGGCCCGGAAGCGCAGAAGCTGTCGGTCGAGATGTTCTTCGACGACACGCGCGGTGAAGCTGGGGACTCGGTTGTCACGCGTGTGGAGCGACTCTTTTCCGCCTGTGTGCCGACCGACGATTCGCGTCAGGGCGACCGGCCGTCTCCGCCGTGGGTGCGATTCAAGTGGGGAGTTCTTGCGGGGTTTGTGGGCTACGTCAAGTCGGTGTCAGCCAAGTACACACTGTTCTCGTCCGACGGCACTCCTCTCCGTGCGGTGTGCACCGTCGCGCTCGAGGAAATTGCCGCAGAGCCCGGCAAGCAGAACCCCACCTCGGGCGGATTGCGGCCCCGTCGCGTGCACACGGTTCGCGAGGGCGACACGTTGGCGGCGATTGCCTATCGCGAGTACGGCAACCCGGCCATGTGGCGCCAAGTCGCCGAGGTGAACGGCATCGACGATCCCATGCGCCTGGAGCGAGGTCGGTCAGTCTTCCTGCCGACGGCGACGGAGATGACAGAAGGACCGATGCGAGACGCGGTGCGGGATGAGGTGGCCCGTGTCGTCCCTTGACACCTACACCAGCCTGCTGCTCATCTCCGTCGGTGGCACTCCGCTTCCCGCTCCGGTGGCGAACCTTCTTGTCACCGGCCAGATGACCGACTCTGCGAATCTCCCCGACTCGTTTGAACTCGAGTTCACCGATTCGGCGGGCACGGTGTTGGTTGATGGTGGCTTCCGCATCGGTGCTGCCGTCGCGCTGGTGGTGTCAGAGAACGGTCCGCAGGGCCCCGTCAAACTTCTCGATGGTGAAGTCACGGCCATTGACCGCGAGGACGTGGCAGGAGTACTGCGCACCCGCGTCCGCGGACTCGATCGTTCCCATCGCCTGTTTCGCGGCCGGCGCGTCGCCGCATACGTCGATCGGACCCCGGCAGACATCGTGCGGGAGGTCGCTGAACGAGCGCAGGTCCCTGTCAAAGAGATCGCCGTGAAGGGCAGCGTTATCCCGCACGCAACGCAGGACAACGTGAGCGATTGGGTGTTTTTGAAGCGGATTGCGGATGCCACGGGTTCGACATTCTCGGTCGTCGAAGGGGGTCTTGTGTTCGGGCCTCCGACCGAAGCCTCTGCGGCGCCGGGCGGAGCCGAATCCGCACGCGATGACCCGGTGGTGATCGAGCACGGAATGAATACGCTGTCTCTCCTCGCGACGCTCACGTCGGCCAGCCAAGTGCCCGAGGTAGAAGTGCGCGGATGGGATGTGGAAAAGAAGGAGGTGGTGGTTTCGACCGCTCCCCCGCGTACCCGGGCGGTGGAACTCGCAACCACGGATCCGCAATCGGTCGCTGGTACGTTTCCCAGCCCCACGCATGTCAGCGGGAGCGGCGACGGCAATCCCGCGGAGCAAGACCGGTTGGCGGCATCCGTCGCCGATCGGATTGCCGGTGGATTCGCCGAGGTGGAGGCCCGTATCCGGGGCAACTCGCACATTCGATCGGGAACGGCGGTGACACTGCGGGGGTTCGGTGCGCCGTTCGACGGCCGGTACACCGCGACAGAGACCGTGCACGAGTTCGCTGCCGATACCGGCTACACCACGGTAGTTGTGGTGAGCAACGCCTCCGACCGCTCCCTGCTCGGGGTGGCGACAGGTGGTTTGGGTGCGGTGTCGGGACCGGCAGCGACCCCGATGCCCGGCGTCATCTCAGCGGTAGTGAGCGACATCCACGATCCCCAGGATCAGGGGCGGGTACGAGTGACCTTCCCACAGTTGTCCGCAGACTACGTCAGCGGGTGGGCACGGACGGTCCACTCGGGGGCCGGTGCGCGTCGGGGCAGCGTTCTGATGCCCGAGGTCGGAGACGAGGTACTTGTCACGTTTGATGCGGGACGCTTCGACAAACCGTACGTGTTGGGTGGCTTGTACAACGGGGTGGACGAACCCTTCGGGAGCTGGTCCGGAGCTGTTAAAGGCGGCGAGGTTCGGCGGCGCTCCCTTACGTCACGCACCGGGATGAATCTCGTTTTTGTTGAAGAGCCCGGTGCTGAGCGAGTCGAGATTTCGACATCCCAGGGTCACCAGCGTCTGACGCTCACGCAGACGGGCCAGCAAGGAATAGAGATCGTGTCGGAGGGGCCCGTCTCTGTCATTGCCAAGACAGACGCGACCATTGTCGCCGACAAGGGAAAACTGACCATCTCCGCGTCGTCACTCGACATCAAGGGATCGGGCGCGGTGAACATCGAGGGGGCGTCGGTGACGGTGAAAGGCTCTGGCTCGGTCGCCGTCGAGGGCGGGACCGTCGCCGTTAAGGGCCGCTCCGCCGCGGAATTGTCCGCGAGCGGTGTGACCACCGTGCGCGGGACGGCCGTGAAGATCAACTGAGGAGGATCGATGGCACACGAATTTGTCGGCAAGGGCTGGTCGTACCCGGTGCACGCCGACGCCATGGGCCGCATCTCACTGTCATCGGATGAACGCGAGATCGAAGAGAGCGTGCGCCTCATCCTCGCGACCACTCCGGGAGAGCGTCCGATGCGCCCGGAATTCGGCTGCGCGATCTCGGACTACGTGTTCGCGCCGGCAGACGCCGAGACCGCGGGAAGCCTCGGTGCGGCGGTGCGCGCAGCTCTCCGCTTCTGGGAGCCCCGCATCCGTGTCGGCGATGTCACCGTGTCTCTCCAGAATGCCGATGACGGAGTGCTGCTGATCGATGTCGGGTACATCATCCTCGGCACCAACGATCCTCGGAACCTGGTCTTTCCGTTTTACGTCATTCCGCACGGATCGGAGGCGCAATTGTGAATCTGCCGGTGCCCAACCTCGACGACCGCCGCTTCCAAGACCTCGTGGATGACGCAAAACGGTTCATCGCGCTGCGGTGCCCGGAGTGGTCCGATCACAACGTGTCGGACCCGGGTGTCACCCTGATCGAGGCTTTCGCGTATATGACCGATGAGCTGCTGTACCGGCTCAACCGTGTGCCGGACAAGCTGTACGTCGCGTTTCTTGATCTGCTCGGCGTGACTCTGTTCCCGCCGACCAATGCCACGGCGGAGGTGGTGTTCTGGCTGTCCGCCCCGCGCGAGGAGCTGGTCACCGTCCCCGCGCGCACCCAGGTGGGGACGCCGCGGACGGAACTCACCGAACCGATAGTGTTCTCGACGGTTGAACAGCTGGAGATTCCTCCTCGGACGCTCCATCGAGTCGGATCCGCTCGACACGATGCAGACACCTGGGTGCGTGCCGCACGTCTCGGTGGCGAGTCGGTCGACGCCTTTGCCAAGAGTCCTGCGCCTGGCGACGCACTGCTTCTTGGCTTGGATCGGCCAGCCGGGAACCTTGCCATCTCGCTGCGCCTGGACTGCGCGGTGCGGGGCGTCGGCGTTGATCCACGAAATCCACCCTTGCGGTGGGAGGCCTGGACAGGCGAGAGCTGGACGGCGTGCGATGTCGTCTCGGACGGCACGGGCGGACTCAACCGTGCCGGAGACGTTGTAGTCGTCGTCCCCCGCGACCACGCAGTGTCGGCGGAAGGGGGTGAGCGTGCAGGCTGGCTTCGCGCGCGACTCATCGAGGCAGCTCCCCATGTGCCTACCTACACCGCATCTCCCCTGATCCGCTCCGCGACGGCACGCACCGTGGGCGGAGTCGCGGAGGCAATTCACGCCGAGACGATCGAAGACGAGATTCTCGGTCTCTCTGAAGGGGTTCCTGGGCAGCACTTTGTGCTTGCGCGACGGCCGGTAGTCGACGACGGAGATCTATTCGCGGTCGAGGTCGGGCGCGGTGGGCATTGGGAGACCTGGACAGACGTGCGGCACGGTTTCGCCGACCAACCCCCAGAGTCAACGGTTGTGCATGTTGACCGCAGTACGGGCACCGTGTACTTTCCACCTGCGGTGCGCGAACCGGATGGATCCCTGCGACGCTACGGTGCCGTTCCTCCCAAAGGGTCCCCGCTCCGTGTTCTGCGCTATCGGGCCGGCGGAGGAACGCGCGGGAACGTCGCTCCGGGCGCACTCTCTATGCTCCGAACGACCGTGCCGTTCGTGCGAGGGTGCGTCAACCGTGCTGCGGCGCGTGGCGGAGTTGACGGCGAGACTGTCAACGAGGCGAAGATTCGTGGACCGCTCACCCTGCGCGCGCTGGACCGGGCCGTCACCTTCGATGACTACGAGCAGCTCGCAAAGCGGGCAGCGCCCGGCATCGCTCGTGTACACGCGCTCGCCGCGGAGGAAGATCACGGAGTGAGGGTGCTTGTGGTGCCCACGGCGGCGGCGGGTGCCAACGGGAGGGTCGCCTTCCAGGATCTGATCCCTGCACCTGACGTGCTTCGGCTCATCACCGAAGATCTGGAAGAGCGCCGTACCGTGGGCGCACGGATCTCGGTCGAGCGCCCGCCCTACAAAGGTGTGACGATCGTCGCCAGGCTGATGGCGCGCCCTCGGACAGCGGTCGGACCACTGCGCGACGAAGCCTTGTCTGCCCTGTATCAATGGTTCGATCCCGCCCACGGCGGGTCCGACTTGCACGGGTGGCCCATGGGCCGACCGGTACTTGCCGGTGAAGTGTATTCAGTGCTGCAGTCTTTGCCTGGAACGGAGATTGTGGAAGACGTCCTCCTCTTCGGTGCAGACCCACTAACCGCGCGGCGCGGGGAGCCAGTCCAGCGCATTGACCTACAACCGGACGAGCTCGTGTTTGGGTTCGCGCACGATATCCGAGTGATTGCGGGGACGTGACATGCGAGGAGTTGTTGATGACCTTGACACACCGGTGCCCGTTCTCCCCCGCCTCCCGGGCATCCTTCAAGAAGACGAGTTTCTGGCCCGCTGGCTGGATGCATTCGACGCGTCGCTGGCGCCGGTGTTCGTCGTACTCGACAACCTCGATGCGTACATTCGCCCGGAAACCGCGCCGCCAGACTTCCTGGCATGGCTGGCGGGGTGGGTCGAGGCGCGTCTCGACGATGCATGGCCGCTCGAACAATCGCGGCACGTTGTTGCTGAAGCCGCGGGTCTCCTCCGGCGAACTGGAACCGCAGGAGGCATCCGTGATGCAATGAGCGTCTCGGCCGGGCCGGGCAGTCGAGTCCAGGTCGAGGACACAGGTGGCACGACCTATTCGACTGAACCACGCGCCGCTCTCCCTGGCCTTCCACGGGCCGAGGTTCGAATTGTCGTTGTGGTCCCGGCTGGCGACCCGTCCGAGGTGCAGCGACGACTCGAGCGCGCAGCGCATCAATTCGTACCCGCGCACGTGCGGTGCGTCATCACTGTGTCGGTGGACGCGCCTCAGGGCGAGACGCCGCAGACCGGCTAGTCGACTCCGAGTGCCTGGCGCGTTCGTCGATATGCGTCCTCGGCACGGCGGACCTCGATGATGTCCCCGGCTCGACGATGCATTGCAATGAGCGTTCGCCACGAATCGTCGATCCATGGATCGATCTCGACCGCCCGTCGCGCCACCAGCACCGCGTCACCGACATCACCCAATCGCGCGTGCAGGTGCGCGAGAGAGTTTGCCGCCTCGGCCGCGCGCAGCCGGTACCGCTCGCGCGCGCCGACAACCCACTCGGCAGGGCCATCCTCGGGCAGGATGTCACCGATATACAGATCGAGCGCATCAACGAGCCCCGCTCGTGCAGCGATCGCGTCACCTCCGCGCTTCGCGCTTGCGGCTGCACTAAGTCGGTCATCGAAGGCGGCCAGATCACAGTCGTCGCGGCGCGCGATGGCAATCCGGTAGGTCTCGCCTACCCGCTCGACGATTTCCCTACCGCCAGAGCCACCGCGGATCATTCGCCGAATGCTCGAGAGGCTGACATGCAACGCATGGACGGCGGATGCTTCGCCAAGACTTCCCCAAATCAGATCGGCCAGCAGCTCGCGGTGAAGCGGCGCGCCAGCCGAGAGGGACAGTATTCGCAGCACTTCGCGCGCTTGCGGCCGGACTCCACGAAGGTCGGCCTCGGCACCATCCAGCCGCATGCGGAACCGGCCGAAGCAGAGAACCTCTAGACGGGCACGCCGCTCCTCCACCAGGATCTGAGGCACACGGAGAGTTCGTAGTGGAAGTGGGACCCTGGGGAGACCCATCTCGCGAGCCCGGCGCTGGGCGTCCGCAAGACAGCGTTCTCCTTCCGGTGACGGCATCGCCAGCGCGGCTGCAGTGTCGGCCAGCACCTGTGGGCCCGCCAGACCTGCACGCGCGGCTGCCATACGTGCAGCCGAAATGAGGTCGTCGGTCAGTGGGGACAGGGATGCGGCCGCAGTGGATGCCGCGGCCGCGCGTACCCAGGCCGCGACTGCCGTGTGCCCCACAGCATCCGCATCGTCCGCGACGGCGACCGCTTCACCCGGCCCGAGAACGCCCCCGCGTGAACGTGCCAGGATGTCGAGGGACCTCACGAGCAGCGCGCCGCGCCCGTCCCCGCGCGTCTCCAGCTCCTCGACAACCGCGTGCACTGCACGACGGTCAAATCCAGGACACGTCGCGGCAATTGCACCCCGCACGACCCGGGCGAGTCCGTCGAGACCGTCATCGAGTGCATCATTCTCGAGTGCCGTCAGAAGATCGAGGGTCGCGCCGGCCTGCGAGATTGGTGCCCGGATCACAGCCAAGGCAAGACGTGCGAGCGTACGGGCATCCGGAGCGGGAGAAGACCGCACGCACTGGCGATATAGACGCACCGCGGAGACAACATCGCCGTTCTGGAGGAGTTGGGTTGCTCTCGCGAAGCATGCTCTCGCAACGGAACTGTCCGGATCGATCGGGATGGCCTCGGCGACTGCCGCGGGCTGAAGTGAGAGTGACCGTCGATCGTCGTGGCGCGCACGGTTCACAGCAGCGGAAATTGGGGACGACGACCGCACCACCGGGGTGGGCACTCGATCAACCCAGCGAAGTGCCCGGAGGGATGATTCGGGGATGTCCGTCAGCAGGCAAGATAGCTCGCCCCATAACTCGCCCGCAGCGAGTGCATCGGCGGCAGCAGACCAGTCCCCCATCTCGCCCAGTATTGTGGCGGCCTCGGAGGCGATGGTGTGTCGACGCACCCGATCCATCCGGTCCAGCAGGTGCCTGCGAAGGACGGGCGGGAGTGCGCGTCGTCCTGAGGTCGTCCGCGCGTGCATCACAACGCCGTTGTCGAGGGCGCACATCAGGGCGGTGGCACGCGGCGTACCGAGCAGCAGAGCCGCGCGCGGGAGATCGATCTCGCTTAGTACTGCGGCGACTTCCAGCGTGCGCACCAGAGGTTTTCCGAGGAGTGCCAGAAACTCTTCGATCCAGGCTGCTGCGAAGTCGCTTGCGAGACGCCCCTTCAACCGCAGTGACGGCTCATCCGGGGCCAGGCCGGCCGCGAGTCGTCGAACGAGTTCAGGCCAGCCAGCTGTGGCGAAACGCACTCGAGATGCCGTCTCGAGATCAATGTGGGCAACGTGAGTCTCAGAAAACAGCCGGACCACGTCTGTGAGAGTCAGCGCAAGATCGGGGACGGTAATTATCGCGGCTGGGTGCGCGTCGAAGTGGGGAGGACGACGCGTGACGATGAGCAGACGTTCTACTCGCTGGTCGACGGACAGTGTCTCGAGGACGTTTTCTGCGTCGGTCCCAATGAGATGGTGGGCATCGTCGATCGCAAGCATTGAGGGGTTACCGTCACACGCCTGTTCAATCTTCGTCCGGGCCACGTCTGCCAATGCCCAGTCCGATGTTGCCTGCACAATTCGGCCACCGGCTGCCCTCACGCATCGCCGTGCGAACGTGGACTTCCCCCCGCCCGCAGCGCCCATAACAAGCGCGGTCCGCGCATTCGCCGTCCAGGGAATGCGCAGCGATCGTGCCGCGACCAGGGCGTCTTCGCCAGGCCCGCTAAACCGAGACTCCACGTTTCACCGAGGGAACGAAATGAGCGGCTCGTGGAGCTCGCCTGACCGGTGCTGACATTTCGCCTCCGTGGGACACGGCTACCTCCGCACATGATGACGTTGTGCGCGCCGTGGTGTCAACGGTCTCGATGGACCCGGAAGCGGACATGGTGAGCATTGCGGCTTGCCCTATGCCCGAAGTGGCAGTCGAGCATCCACTGTCCACCCGGTGCGGGCCGGGCCGACGTCGACGGACCCACCGAGCTCTTCAACGCGATCGATGAGGGATCGCAGCCCGACGCCCGCACGAAAGTCGGACGGCGGAATCCCGTTGTCGCGTACGGTGACCAGGAGCTCATCCGAGCCGGGTGCGAGGCCAACGTCGACGGTCACCGTCGACCCGGTCGAGTGTCGGTTGGCGTTGGCGATCCCCTCCACAGCCACCCGGTATGCGGCCAGCTCGACAGCAGGCGAGAGCGGCGGGAGGCCATCAGCTGCGTTTACCTCGACTGTGAGCGCGGCGGGATGCTCCGCCTGCTCGCGTAACGCGCCGATGAGTCCGTGCTCGTCGAGAGGAATTGGTCGTAAACCGTAGACGACCCGGCGTACCTCCCTCAGTGCGTCGCTGACGTCGGATCGTGCGTGGGCGAGCGCGGTGCGCGCCTTGACGGGGTCAGTATCAACGAGGTTGCCCGCGGCATCGAGCCGGAGGGCGGCGCTGGTCAGGGTAGGACCGAGACCATCATGCAGGTCGCGGTGAAGCGCGTGGCGTTCGCTCTCGCGGGCTTCCACGGTCTGCGCGCGTGCGTCCCGCAGGTCATCGACGAGGGCGCGCTCGCGCAGGACCATACCGATGAGAGGGGCAACCATCTCGAGTGCCCGGCGGTCTCCCGCGTGGAGGGACCGTTCGCCCGGCCGCAGCGTGACCTCCATTAGCCCCCAGTCCTTCCCCGCGGACGATAACGGGAGCGTCACTGTCGGCACGTTGGGGGAATCGTCATCGCTGGACGCAACAACGCCGTCGGAAGCCAGGATGTGGTCGTCAAGCGCGCGGACGGCGACTCTGGGCAACCGCAACGATGCTCGAAGCGCCGAGAGCACTCCACCGAGGTCCGCTGCGGTGTTGATCGACGACGTCACATTGTGCGCGGTGTTTCCGGGGTCATCACGCGTTCCGTAGAAGGTTCGCGCGATGGCACGCTGCAGCAGGATTCGGAGAGGGTTGAAGGCCAGAGCGACGAGAACCGCGGCGAAAATCGCCACGGCGCGGTCCGCCTCCGTGGGAACGACCAGGGTGACCGCGGCGACGAGGCCGGCGTACAGCGCGATAACAACGGTGATGAGCAGGCCGTACAGAAGCGTCCGCGACAGAACAACGCGGATGTCGAGCAATCGGTACCGCACAATCGCGATGGCGATCGCGGCAGGCAACAAAACGATGCTGAACAGCAGCAGTATTGGACCGTCGCCGGTGGCCCAGCGCTGCAGGTTCAACCCGAACATCGCGAGTAGGGCGAGGATCAGCCAGAGGAGTTGTCGTCGTGTCTGCTCATCGCCGGTGACGTAGCGCACCACCAGCGACGCGAGAACGAAGAGAACCGACACAAACCCGACAACCACAAGGACGATCTCGAACACCGCGATCGGCGCGTTAGGCACGGCGAACAGAGACACCGAGCCTGGCTCCCCCGGCACCAGTTGCTCGGAGGTGACGAGCGCGGACAACAGACCAAATAGTGCGGATCCGCCGAGCAGAATGGCCACCGGTCGCCACGAGGGTGATGGTAGGCGTCCGCTCGGAAACAACAACAGCGCGATCGGGAACAGCCCCGGCAGCCCCAGCGTCCACCCCGCCAGAAACAATGCAGCCAACAGGCGAGTGACTGGTTCGGGCCACCCTTCGGTGATACCCAGCACGCAGAGCGGTATAGACACCGCGGACACCAGGTGGCCCAACCCGGCGACCAGGGAAAGTACACCAACGAGGTTGCGGGGACGGAACCACCCAATCATCACCCCGCACACCGCAAGGGCTACGCCGATCACCACATTGGTCAGCGCGTACGATTCGACCCACTCCCACCATGTCCAGCCGACGATCAGGGTCGAGACGACCGAGGTCATCGCGAGGGCGAGTACCACGCAGCCCGCCACAACAACGGAGAGGTGGGCTTTCGTCATGGCTCACTCCGCCCTGCCCCGTACGGTGCCGTTGGGAATGAGCCGGCTCCCCCGAGTCCTGCATCGCGCGCCATAACGATCGCCTCAGCCCGGGTCGCGACCCCCAGCTTCACAAAGATTGCCGAGATGTGGTTGCCCACGGTTTTGGGCGCGAGGTCGAGCCGTTCTGCAATCGACGTATTGGAAAGCCCCGCCGCAAGGAGATTCGTGACGTCTCGCTCCCGTGCCGTGAGTTGAGGGAGTGATCGTGGAGTGTTCTGGGGAGCGACGCGCCGAAGCACCCGCTCAGCGACACCCTTGCTGAAGATGGCCTCACCGGAACCCACCGCCCGAATCGCCCGCTCGATTTCCTGCTGGTCCGCGCCTTTGAGAAGGTATCCGCGGGCGCCCGCGGTGAGAGCTGCCGCGATGAGCGCATCCTCGTCGAACATCGTCAGCACAAGTACCGCAGTAGCGGGATACAACTCGCTGATGCGCCGAGTCGCGGCCACTCCATCGATACCCGGCATTCGCAGGTCCATTACCACCACGTCGGGCCGGTGCAGCGCGGTCTCCCGGATCGCCGCTTCTCCGTCTCCGGCCTCAGCAACCACCACGATGCCCTCAAGTGTGTCGAACAATGCCGACAACCCACCCCGAACCACGGGATGGTCGTCAGCCACGATGACTCTGATGGGCCCCGACATGGTCCAATTCTCGCGTGCTGCGCCCATCATCCCTAGGGGTGGGACCCCGGATGCCCCGGGAAAAATGCCCGGTTCTTTCCGGACGGGAGTGGCCCCGTCCCCATGTTTCGCGGGGTCATGGAGACAACGCTGGCACTGTCGGCAGGTTGCCGACAGAAAGGGAAATTATGTCTACCCAGTCGTCCACTCAGCGATCCACCCAGCACCTCGATTCACCGGTGGCGCAGCGAACACGTGTTCTGCGCCGGGGCCTGATTCTGGCCATCGTTCTTGCGGCCCTCGATGTTGTCACCGGAATCCTGGCTGTCTTTGGAAGCTTCTTTGCCCCACCCGAGGTGGGCATCGTGATCATCGCGCTCGGCGTCGCAACCCTGGTTGTTGTTCCCTATGCCTGGAACGGTCGTCGTACTCCCGCGCTGATCGCCATCGTGGTGCGCCTCCTCTCAGCGGCCACGGGCCTTCCGGCCTTTTTTGTTCCCGATGTTCCCGCCGCGGGTATCGTCGCAGCCGCGGTCGGCATCCTGATCTCGGTGCTGTGCGCCTACCTGATCGCCTCGGGGCTTCGCAGGGAGCGCAGCTCGATATAGTGGAACTACCGAAAATGAGACAGCGGGTCCTGAAAATGATCAGGGTGAAATGGCCAGCATGAGGAAACTCGAGCTGGTCATTTTTCATTTCCGTGGATGAGTTCGGGAGGCCGTAGGGTGAGCGCATGACGCAGCCCGAGTCGACTCCCCCTCCCGTGTGGAATGGCGGGCGCAGCCCATACGGACCCGCGTCACCGACGGGCGCCGCGTCGCCGTCGACTCCCGGCCGTCTGGCCGTCAGCGCGCCAGTGCTCGCCCGCACGATCTCGTTTATCATCGATTTCGGCGGCACCGTGGCGCTTACCGTGGGAGTGGTGCTCGCGTCTGTGACCGAAGGTTTTGCCGACTACAACGGATCAAGCGGAGGCAACAGCTCCCTCGTGCTGCTCGGGATCGCGGCCTTATTTGTGATCCCCGTGACATCCATCGTCCTTAACGTGTCTCTCAGTCATTTTCGAGGACACTCGGTGGGCCAGGGCGTGATGCGCCTGCGCCTGCAGAACGTACAGACGGGAGCACCGGCGAATGTGGGAAGCATCGTCGGTCGGATGTTCATCCTGCTTGTGCCCGGCGGGGCGGCCCTGTGCCTCGTATCGTCCATCGT
>Ga0247810_10000627_pt1 | contig 32980 bp, 23 predicted proteins | sample UWRJL119311C1_FD_179918 | JGI IMG/M metagenome (GOLD analysis project Ga0247810, IMG submission 179918) | Plant litter microbial communities from Arlington Agricultural Research Station in Wisconsin, United States - UWRJ-L119-311C-1 | ecosystem: Environmental > Terrestrial > Plant litter >... | reverse complement strand
CAATCCTTTAGCTTCCATGGGACAGCATCAACGCAGTGCATGGTTCAGTTGTGCCTGCTGCATTACCAATATGACAAGATTTCTGCCTTCGGTTCCAAGTTATGTATATGCACAAAATGGAAATAAATTATTCGTAAATCTTTTCATGAGCAATGAGAGCACCATTACACTTCCTGCTGCAGGCAAGGTAAAACTTACCCAACAAACAGCATATCCATGGAAAGGTACAGTAGATTTGACCGTAACACCAAGCAAACAAAGTAATTTCACAATTGCACTTCGCATCCCCGGATGGGCTAAACAACAACCTGTTGCAGGAGATCTATACCATTTCGCATCCAATGCTGAAAACCCGATCATCATCACCGTTAACGGAAAAAAAGTTGCTTACACCACCGAAAAGGGTTATGCTATCTTAAAACGAATTTGGATGAAAGGTGATAAAATTACCATGGAATTACCGATGGAAACCCAAAAAGTTTTGGCCAATGAACAGGTAAAAGAAGATAGAGGTCGTTTCGCTTTACAAAGAGGCCCTATTGTTTATTGCATTGAAGGTCCAGACAATGCAGATGGGGCCGTGCAGAATATATCCATCAAAAAAGACAGTAAAGCTACAGTTGCTTATCAACCAGAACTACTAAATGGCGTTTATACCTTAAACTTAACTGGCGAGAGTTATAAAAGACAATTAAATACCGATGCACTTTTGGCAAGCACACAACCCGTAAAAGCTATCCCATATTACGCGTGGGCTAACCGCGGACCAAGTGAAATGATGGTGTGGATTCCCTATGAAGCAAGTGCCATTAGACCAAAACCTGCACCCACCATTGCCGCAACAAGTACCGTAACTTCATCTTTAAAGAACCCAAGAATGTTTAAGGCACTGAACGATCAGTATGATCCGATAGATTCGAAAGACGCCAATTATCCATACCTCCATTGGTGGCCTAAAAAGAATAGTACCGAATTTGTGGCCTATACTTTTGATAGCGAAAAAACGGTATCATCAATGTCTGTTTACTGGTTTGATGATGGACCATTTGGTGGATGTAGAATTCCGGCAGGATACAAATTATTCTACCAAAAAGATGGCGAATGGCTTCCCGTTAAAGCAATTTCTACAGATCCAATAGCGAAAGACAAATACAATACCATCACTTTCGAACCTGTAAAAACCACAGCCGTTAAATTAGAGGTACAGCTACCAGTAGATAATTCGACAGGGATCCATGAGTGGAGTGTGAAGTAAGTTATGGGTTACGAGTTGTGTGTTACGAGGCTGGATGTATAAGTTAATGGTTAATAGTTCATGGTTCATGGTCTGGATGATTAGCGCAACACGCCTATTAGTTCATGGTTAATAGTTCATGGTCTGGATGATTAGCGCAACACGCCTATTAGTTCATGGTTAATAGTCTGGATGCTTAGCACACCATGCTTATGAATCCAATCCATCAACCATGAACTATGAACCATCAACCAATCCACAAATTGTGTGTTACGAGATGAATACCTTTGAATCCAATCCATGAACCATGAACTATGAACCATCAACCAAGCCACAAATTGCGTGTTACGAGATGAACACCTTTGAATCCAATCCATCAACCATGAACTATGAACCATTAACCAAGCAGCAGATTTTGTGTTACGAGAACAATAACTACGAATCCAACCCATTGACTATTGACCATTAGCTATCGGCCATTAGTTACCAACAATTTCTCCCTTTGCTCTTAACCAAATCTTTGCCACCTTTGCCTTATGACTTACACAGAAAAACTTTCCGCTATTCGTTCTCAAATGAAAGCTGATGGCATAGCTGCCTATATCATTCCATCTGCTGATCCGCACATGAGTGAGTATTTACCAGATCATTATAAATGCATCGCTTTTACCACTGGCTTCAGAGGTTCAGTGAGCACAGTGGTAATTACAGCAGACTTCGCAGGTTTATGGGCTGATTTCAGGTATTTCGAACAAGCTGAAGAACAATTGAAAGACAGTGGTTTTGAGCTCGTGAAGCTAAAAGTTCAACATGCACCAGAATTTATCCAATGGCTAGGCGAAACGTTGCCAGAGGGCGCCAATATTGCTTACGACGAAAAATTACTGTCGGTAGTTCTAGGTCAGTTATTGCACAAACAATTAACCTATAAAAACGTCACATTCTTACATAAAGACTATCTTTCTCCAATTTGGGAACAACGTCCTTCATTACCTACTGATGCCGCATTTGTAGTGGCAGATGAATTTATTGGACAATCTGTTTCTGCTAAGTTAGCAGATGTGAGGAAAGCCATGCAACAGCAAAATGCAGCATACCATTTAATTTCTTCTTTGGATGACCTCGCTTGGCTTTTCAATATTCGTGGAGCTGATGTAAATTATAATCCCGTAGTATTAAGTTTTGCACTGATTTCTTCGGAAAGTGCCAATCTTTATATCCAACATGGCAAGTTAAATACCCAAGATCAAGAAAAACTAGTTAACGCAGGAGTTCAGATCTTAGGTTATGATACCATAGCGAGTGATCTTCAATATTTACCCGAAGAGAGTTCAATACTGATCGATCCAAAACGCAACTGTTTTGCACTCTACAAATTACTTCCCGCTTCGTTAAGGATTATTTTAGAGACCAACCCTTCTACCCATTTAAAAGCAACAAAAAACGAAGTCGAGCTGAAAAATACCCGTCAGGCAATGGTTAAAGATGGTGTTGCTGTTACCAAGTTCTTAAAATGGGTTAAAGAAAATGTTGACCGGCAGAAAATCACTGAGATTTCTGCAGCAGCAAAACTAAGGGATTTTAGGGCAGAACAAGAGGGCTTTATCGGCGAAAGTTTCAATACCATTGCAGGTTACAGGGCTCATGGAGCATTACCACATTATGCAGCAACGCCTGAAAGTGATGTAACGGTCAGATCAGAAAGCTTATTCCTGGTCGATTCTGGTGGTCAATACCGATATGGAACTACTGATATTACCAGAGTTTTACCGATGGGAAATCCTACAGAAGAAGAATCCATTGACTACACGCTAGTGCTGAAAGCAATGATCAACGGTTGTAAAGCACGCTTTCCGAAAGGCACTTGTGGTTATCAGATTGATGCGATTACCCGTAGCCCAATGTGGGATTATGCTTTAAATTATGGCCATGGTACTGGTCACGGTGTAGGCTATTTCTTGAACGTACATGAAGGCCCACAGGTATTTAATGCTACAGCTACACCAGTTCCTATAGAATTGGGCATGATTACCTCCATCGAACCTGGAATTTATCGTCCAGGGAAACACGGAATAAGGATCGAAAATCTGGTATTGACCATTAAAGATCAAACCAATGAGTTCAATGAGTTTTATGCCTTTGAATCATTGACCATTGCCCCTATCGACACTACGCTTGTTAAAAAAGAGCTTTTAGAAAACTCTCAAATTGAATGGTTAAATACTTATCATGAAAATGTTTATGCTAAGCTGAGCCCATTTTTAGATGAAGAAGAGAAGGCATTCTTGGCAAAGATGACTAGTGGGCTGTAGTTTGATGGTTCATGGTTCATAGTTCATTGTCTGGATGCTTAAGCTAATAGTCGATGGCTAATAGTTTGGATGTCTAAACAACAAATTGCTAGATTGGATTAGTTGCTAGCTGGGAAGGTTAATGCACATAAACCATGATCCATTAGCCAATAGACCAATCATGATCGAGTGAATAGCCACAAATTACTGCTATTTGCACCCAAGCCATTAAGCAAGTTATGTACTACAGAACTGTGCCAAGGGCATCCGATTGAAAGATCCTTAGCATCATGCTTGTGAGTCCAGACCATGAACTATGAACCATGAACTATTAACCAAAAACAACCTCTTCATTTAACTGTTAAGTAATTATACTAAACATTAAATGTTATGAGAATCCTGTTTGTTTCATTATTTGCGATTGGCGTATTCAATGCTTGTCAACCCAACGTTAATCTAGGAGCTAGTACTAATACCACTCAACTAGCAGTACAATCGGCAGCAATGGTTAGTGAAAACCTTGCCGACTGGAATGGCGAATATGTTGCTTATTTCAGTTACGGAAAAATTGGCGGTGTAAATGCTGGATGGGAATTAACAATTAAGATTTCTGCAGATTCTATCATCGCCTCTGGCGAAGGATATCAAATGTATTTTAAAGATGCACTGAAAGCAGTACCAAGTGAAAATAAATTGGCACTGATGCACTTAAAGCACCTAGAAGGATATCAGCAAGGAAGTAAAATGAAACCTGAGTTTACGATAGTAAAGGACAAGGGTAATTTTTATATAAAATCTGACTGGATTGGACTTGATGTATTAGAAAAGCCAAAAGAAAATGGATACTTAATAGAAAAAGTGAAATAATAGCTGGTGGGCAAGCTTTGAGCTTTAGTCTTTTTAGCTTAAAACACCATCCATGAACATCATACAGGCAGCTTTAAGCTTTAGTCTTTTAGCTTTTAGCTCTACTTACAAATCCCTTCTTCAAAAACAAACTTCCCCTTATCAAAATTAATAGGCACCTTTTCATCAAAATAGGCCGAGCCCCATACCATATTGGTTGCTCCCACTCCCATAATCAGTTTGCCATCTCTTTTTAAAAAAGCAATGGGATTACGATACCATTTATCTACATCATTGACCTTAAAATCAAAATGGCCTTTTAAGGTATCACCCCTTAGCACCCCTTTAACCTGACCCACATGCTTTCTCTTTTGTTTACTATTGTTCAACTGAAACACGCCCAGGAACTGAGTACCAGCAGTATCTATCTTTAGCCAAGCAGTATCTTTATCTGCAACAGCAATATAACAAATGGTAGTTTTCACATCCATTTGCTCTTCAACACTTTTCTCTCGATTACAGCCAAAACATACAATCGAAAAAATCAACACAAGGACTGAATAAACTATTATTTTCATTAATCAAATATTGAGTTCTTAATTCTAAAACAATATCGCAATTAGCTTTTAAAAATACAGGTGTAAAAATCAAATTATAGTAATGTTATCTTTTTGCTAAAATTAAGATCTAAAGGATATAAGCCCAGCCATTACAACTTTCCAACCTTCAACTTTCCAACCTTTCAACCCTACCCCTACCTCGAAGCTACCTTATAGCTACCTCGAAGACACGTTTTCATAAAAACGGACCTATTTAGCGACTTTATTAGGCTTAAGTTCCAAAACCATAGGCTGATCTTTACACTCCCCTCCTTCAAAAACAAACCTACCTTTTTCGAAATCAATAGGCACCAGGTTATCAAAATGTGCTGAACCCATAATTAACATAAAACGACCAACGCCCATTGTAAATTTACCATCCTTTTTAAGAAAGGCAACGGGATTACGATACCATATATCTGCTTTATTTACCCTAAAATCAAAATGACCTTTTAAGGTATCACCGAACATTTTGCCCTTAAACTGCCCCTCAAATTTTTCTTTCTTCTCTGGATAATTGAAACTTAAAATCCCTTTGATTTCAACCAATGAGGTATCAATTGAAAGCCAACCAGTGTCCGTAGCTGATACTGCACGATAACAAATGGTATACCTTTTATCAAGTCGCATTTCTGCAATGGGTATTTTCTTATCTTGACAACTGAATAATAGAGCGCCCGATAACAATGTGGATACTAAAAGTAAAACTTTAGCTTTCATCTTAAATAGTAGTTTAGGTTTAAATAATTATTTCTTACAAGATGTATCAACTATACCTTTTCCATAATAATTATTAGCATCTCACTCAAATAAACCTACGATAAATCAGACAACATTTATATTCAACTATTTAGTCTTAGACTTGTTCTTACAATTGTGGTTTTAAATGTACCCAAACATTTTCAGCCAAAATCTTAGCTCCTTCTGCTGTTGGATGAATACCATCTTTTTGATTTAGTTTAGCAATCCCACCAACTTTATCTAACAAAAATGGAACTAAGACCATGTTATTTTTTGCTGCCAATTTGGGATACATCTCTTTAAAATCAGTGGTATAATTACTGCCCATGTTAGGAGGCATCTGCATGCCGGCAATTATCATTTTGGCATTGGGGTATTTGGCTTTGACCTGATCAATAATAGATTGCATATTTTTGGTAGCCTCTGCAACAGAAACACCACGCAAGCCATCATTCGCACCCATCTCTAGCACAAAAATAGCTATCTTCTGCTTAAGTAACCAAGGGATTCTACTCTTACCAGCAGCAGAAGTTTCACCACTCAAACCACCATTAATAACTTTATAGGGCAATTTTAAAGAGTCTATTTTATTTTGAATTAAGGTTGGATAAGCCTCTGAAGGATCTAAACCATAACCAGCAGTTAAACTGGTCCCAAAAAACAGAATATTCTTAGTTGCCCCAGTCTTAGCAACATGGGCAGCAGAATCTGCACTATTTTTATCGGTATCATTAGTGGTATTGTTACATGCGATAAAGGCGCATGATAAAACAATTAAGCTTAGTAAGCGTTTTCGTAACATATCTATCTTGTTATAGCTCTAATCATAAAACATCTTATCTTTAACAGCAACAGCTGCTTAATGTTTGCCCGTAAATATAGTTAAATCGTAAAAAGAATGTCCTTAGATACCATCCTTAAAATAAATCAAGTAAATAAAATATATCAAAGTGGAAGTAGATCTTTAACCGTCTTAGATCAGATTAATTTCTCCATCAATAAAAGTGAAACAGTAGCCATCACAGGACCCTCTGGAAGCGGAAAGACAACATTGTTAGGTCTATGTGCGGGTTTAGATCGGGCTACAAGCGGCAATGTCTCTTTAAACAACATTGTGTTAGATGATCTAAATGAAGATGAACGCGCTGCCGTTAGAAATCAGTATGTCGGATTTATTTTTCAGAATTTCCAGTTGTTGCCTACACTTACTGCAATCGAAAATGTAATGGTTCCCTTAGAATTGAAGGGTGCTAAGAACATAAAATCACAGGCTTTAGCACTGTTAGATAAGGTCGGATTAGCTGATCGTGCTAATCATTACCCTATTCAACTATCGGGAGGCGAGCAACAGCGTGTTTCATTGGCTAGGGCTTTCAGCAATACACCGGCCATATTATTTGCCGATGAGCCTACCGGAAACCTAGATGGCGAAACAAGTGAAAAAGTAATCAAACTGCTTTTCGATCTCAACAAAGATGCAGGTACAACATTGATCATTGTTACCCATGACATGGAACTTGCCGCACGTACCAGTAGAATTATCAAAATTAAAAGTGGAACCATTATAGCCGACGAAAACACGCAATATGCCTAAAGATCCAATTTATCAGCAAAAAATAGGCTTTTCGTGGTTAGCTAAAATGGCATGGAGAGATAGCCGGAAGAACCGCTCACGCTTACTTCTTTTTATTTCATCTATCGTATTGGGCATTGCCGCATTGGTAGCAGTTTATTCTTTTAAAGATAATTTGCAGCGCGATATCGACCAACAGGCAAAAGAATTAACTGGAGCCGATCTAACCATTGAAAGCAGACGTAACATTGCAGCTCCCATTGTAAAACGTTTAAGTAAAATGGGCGACGAACGTGCCGAGGAAAGAACTTTTGCTTCGATGGTTTATTTCATTAAAAACGGTGGAAGTCGTCTGATCCAAACCAAAGCATTAACTGGTGGATACCCATTTTATGGCACCATTGAGACTACACCAACTGCTGCAGCTAACAATTTCCAAAAAGGTAGAAATGCATTGGTTGATCAAACTTTGATGTTACAATTTGATGCTAAAGTAGGCGATTCAATCAAAGTAGGCGATCTTAATTTTGCAATCGCAGGAATTCTAAACAAAGCTCCTGGTCAAACTGGAATTGCAACCACTGTTGCACCCATTGTTTACATCCCATTACAATACCTAGAACAAACTGGACTAACCAAGATCGGAAGCCGAATTACCTACCGTTATTATTACCGTTATCAAAATGCCGATTCATTGGAGAAGGTGATTAAAACACTCGAACCGATTGTCAAAAAAGAAAGTTTAGAGATAGAGACGGTTGCTTCTAAAAAAGAATCTACTGGTCGCTCTTTCAAAGACATGAGCCGTTTTCTTGCTTTATCAGGTTTTATTGCCCTACTATTGGGCTGTATTGGTGTAGGAAGTGCAATCCATGTTTATATACAAGAAAAGTTAAGTGCCATTGCAACTTTGCGCTGCTTAGGATTGAAAGCGAAACATGCTTTTTTAATCTATCTCATTCAAATTTCTGCTATCGGCTTAATTGGCGCTGCCATTGGATCTATATTGGGTACTTTAATCCAGTTTTTATTGCCTATAGTACTCAAAGACTTTCTGCCTATTGAAATTACCATGCAGATTTCTTGGTTGGCTATTGGGCAGGGATTAATTCTGGGCCTCATCATCTCTATTCTTTTCGCTTTACCTTCCCTATTATCCGTAAGAAAAATATCACCATTAAATGCAATTAGGGCATCTTTTGAAGAAACTAGTGCTAAAAGTGATCCCCTAAAATGGTTCGTGTATCTGCTCATGTTACTTTTTGTATTCGGATTTACTTACTTGCAAATGAACAGCATTTTCCAAACGCTGAGTTTCACTTTCGGAATCCTGATTGCCTTTTTATTACTGATGGGAATTTCGAAACTATTGATGTGGCTAGCAAAGAAAATTCTACCATTAAGTTTGAGTTATTTATGGAGGCAGGGTTTTGCCAACTTACATAGGCCGAACAACCAAACATTGATGCTGACGGTAGCAATAGGACTATCAACTGCTTTCATTTGTACGCTCTTTTTTGTACAGGGAATTTTGATTGAAAGGGTCACGCTTTCATCGGGAGAGAACCAACCGAATATGGTATTATTTGATATTCAGAATGGACAAAAAGAAGCCTTGAATAAATTAACCAAATCATATCAACTCCCATTAATGAACCAGGTACCGATCATTACCATGCGGATTGAAGAAATTAATGGGAAGAAACTAACTTCAGATACCGCCAATGCCAGTGCCTATCGTGGAGAGATCAGGGCTACCTACCAAGATACCTTAACCATAGCAGAGAAAATTATAGATGGGACATGGACCGGTAAAGCGTTGGAAGGCAAACCTATACTCGTTTCTTTAGAACAAGGCTATGCCAGAAGAATTAACGTAAAAGTAAAGGACAAAATCACTTTCAATGTACAGGGGATGTTGCTAGAAACCCAAGTTGGTAGTATCCGTGAGGTAAATTGGGGAAGATTTCAGACGAACTTTAGAGTGGTTTTCCCAACTGGGGTATTGGAAGATGCACCACAGTTTCATGTATTGATGACCAGAATTTCGTCAAAAGAGATTTCTGCAAAATACCAAGGTGCCGTAGTAAAAGATTTTCCTAATGTTTCGGTGATCGATCTTGAGCTGGTTCTTAAATTGTTAGACGAAATTTTAAGCAAAATAGGCTTTGTCATCCGTTTTATGGCTGGATTTAGCATGGCAACAGGATGGGTCGTGTTATTATCAGCAGTATTAACGAGTAAAAACCAGCGTATAAAAGAAAGCATTCTATTGAGAACATTAGGTGCAAGTAAAAAGCAAGTATTGGCCATTAATGCGATAGAATATTTCTTTATTGGTGCATTTGCAGCAGGCGCGGGATTAATTCTTGCGCTCAGCGGAAGTTGGTTATTGGCTAGGTTTAGTTTTGAAGCCTCATTTGCACCACCATTTTTACCAATCCTATTGTTATTTGGCGGAATTGTACTATTAGTGGTCATTACTGGTGTTTGGAGCACTAGAAATGTGTTGAACCAACCACCATTGAAAATTTTAAGAACCGAAGCAGGATAGATTAATAAACACAAATTCTATAAAGTAAAAAGCTGAGCAGTTAATTTGCTCAGCTTTTTCATGATGTCCTTTCATGAATTGTCAACAAACATCGAACACATGAACGCCATTGCAGCTTTAAGCTTTGGTCTTTAGGCTTTAAGCTTATTAACCAAGTAATGGACTAAAAGCTATAACTCTGCATAAGTATGAATCTCCCAAAGGGATGCCTTTGGCACAATCCATTGACCATTCGCCATTGACCATACCAACAGTTAAATTAATTTCCCATTCCCCAATTTTCACCACAGCATATCACACCCTGAGCATAAAGAATTCCCCAACTTTCCCCACATGTCCCAATAATGGTTTTCACAGTAAAACCTTCATAGCAGCTTATTTTCAAAGATTATGAACTAAAAACCATGATTTTGAGATAAAATCGAAGTCTTAGTTTCTGGGTTAACCCAAGCGATAATATTTTTTATTCTGCTGGCATATCAATTGTCTATAGTTCTGTATAAACCATAAAAAACAAACGATATGAAAATCTTAAAATATTCACTTTGCGGCATCATCATCTTAACTTTGGGATTCATCTTTTTATTAACTACACCAATATTATTATTAGTTGACGGCGGAATGGACATGTTAACCGTAGTTTTTGAACCAACAGTATTAAAGAATCTATTAACTGCAAAAGTAAAGGCATAACGGGTCAAGGAATAACCTAGAGATACAGTACTCGCAAATCCTATGCTCATAGGCAATCTAATAGCTTAAAGGTAAAACTTAGAGTTTGAATTTAATTTAGGGGCATTCATCCAATGATGCATAAATGATCGTCAAATTTCTTGTTGAGATTGGGAGTTATAACATTATTCATTTAATGGGATACGCAGCACTTTTGCAGCTTCAACATATAACATCACTTGATTTACACAGGCTTTTAAATTTTGTTTCACCTCATGTTCCCAAAATCGCATTACGGTATAGCCCAGATTACTTAAACTTTCGTTTGCAAATTGGTCACGCTGAATATTGCGTTCAATTTTAGGAATCCAAAATGCATGGTTTGTTTTAGGTTTCCTATTCTCCCATTGGTAACCATGCCAAAAATCTCCATCCACAAAAACGGCTAATTTATATTTATCAATTACTAAATCTGGTCTTCCGGGCAAATCATTCCTATGGATTCTGAATCTAATGTTTTCAGCCCATAACGCTCTTCTTAACAATAACTCTGGGATGCTATTTTTACCCCTAATTTTAGACATGGTCTTACTCCGCTGTTTGGTGGTATAAAACCCGGCTTTCTCTTCGAAACGAGGCACCTTAATTGGATTGAGCTCTTTAGGGTGGGATTTGAAAAACATAATTCTTAAACTGATAAAATTAGAATTTTGTTTAACTAAAAAGTAAAATTCGGACAGACTTTCCGATTCTATTCACCGCAAAGCCTCAAAGATTCAAGGAGGCAAAGTTCAGCCACAGATGCACAGATTTAATTGGTTATCTGCTATGCCCACATGAGGGGAACGGACTTTCGGACTTCCCGACTCCCTTACAATATCATATCATTAACGTAACAACAGCTTAACTGTACGTCATTAATTTAGCGGTAGTTAAACAGTGGGCTTTTCACCGCAATCAATGAAAAGCCACTGTATAACTTGCATTAACATAGAATTGTAGCTTCAGTTTGGGCATTCATTGCCCAATAAGCCATCTGTTTAATGGTGTTAATTTTAAAATTAGGATGAGTTTTTAAAGGTATTGCACTTACAAATTAGCTATGCTTTGTGCATAACAATCTACCACTGTTAAAATTAACCTAATAAATAAGGTAAATTAGACCCTATTAGGGAAAAACAGATTAGTAAAAGAGAAGTCCAATACTTAGAAAAATAACAACATGTTATAATTCCCAATATTAATCAACCAGAATAAAAATTACTGTAACTATTGCTAGTAAGATGAAGGTAAAAACTTCTTTCAATTTCCGTGCTTTCATACATTAAAGGTTTTGGTTAGACATTTAAAACCGAGCGTCAATATTTGGTTGTTCATTTATACGTATCAACTACGTATAATTATTGTTAACGTTTAATTATAATACAAAATTACATACAGAGAAGCGTAAAAGTTTTGTTCTTTTTGTTCAACACAATCTTCGGCAAATCGCACAAGCTAAAGAAAATTAGCCAAGCATATCTGTCGATCAAATCGAACGTTAACAGCTAGTTAACAATTAATTAATTAAATCGTTTTGAGATCGGTGAGGAATTGAAGAACTAGCAGAAACTTTAGACTTTTAAGATATATCAATAAACTGAAATCGCAAAATAAATTTGATAAAAAACATCAATTATTAGACAGCTTTTATTCATCTAGATTTACAAAATCATAACGTCATCTTTTTCAGTGCTTTACAAAATCTAAAAAACCCTCTTCCTAACTGAATTTGCCCTTTTTTAAAGCATTTTGAATAATTTATACCCTTCGAAAATTGGCATTAACGGCACGATTGACAACCTATAGCTCTGCCATTGGTAAACTTGCGCAATAATTATTCGCATTTTTAATAATCAGCGTGTATAATTTGCAGATTTTGGAGAAACTCAAAAGCTTAATTTAAGATAAAAATATATTCCCAATAAGAATAATAAGCTTGAGAAAAGATTAAAATTTTATGCTCTGCTGCCCACCTACCAATGCGATCTCCTTACCCTTCCAAATAAATTTACCAGTGGTATTTAAAGGTAGAGTCACCGTTCCGCTAAGTTGATTACCTACACGTTTAAGCATAACTGAAATGTTTTCTCCAGAAGGATGCGGAATACTACCACTAATTTCGGTTAGCTCTCCAAAAGCTGGCCTAATCGTTATCCCTTTAAAACCCGCAGCACTCGGTTCAATTCCACAGATGGTGGCAAAAAAATCATAGTTCGGACTCGCACTCCAAGCATGGCAATCAGACCTTGTAGGATCTGGGTTTTCAGCAAAGGTAGTTAACCCGTTATTGAGCATTTCACGCCAAGGTTTTAACTGACCATAATACATATCGGCCATACCTGCTTTTTTTAATGCCAAGGTGAGATAAAAACGATAATAAAATGTTGCCTGACTTAATGTTGAATCAGTTAACACTTTTTCCATAACAGCCTTTCCTTGTTCAATTGGGATTGATCCCGCTAAAACTCCCATAATACTGGCATGTTGACTAAAACTGTTTTTTTGTGGTGTATTTGCTAAAACTCCTCTTTTTGTATCAAAACATAAATTATAGGTGGCTTTACTCAAACTATCAGCTAATTTATTATAATGATTAGCAAGTTCACCTTGTCCGAAATGGTTAAAAACCTTAGCTGCCTGTTGCAAGGTATAAGCATATTGCAAGGTGATAATTGATGAATTCCCATCAGTTGCCCCATCAGGTACACCAAAATCAAATGCTGTATTCCAATCTGTAAAATTCCACCATTTCATAGGACCAAGCATTCCTTTTCGACGATCCAAATTATTTTCATACCATTTTAGTACCTCCTGAATGGGAAGCAAAAAGGGCTTGATAAATTCTTCATCATTACGATACAACCAATAATCATGCACCATAGAAACCCAGTACAAAGAAAATGGCGGAATTACCTGTAACCTATTGCTGGGATACCTGCCCTGCGTTAACCCCTCCGGCACCCTAGAATGGTAAAAATCCAATAAGGCTTTCCGCATCAATCGATCATCTCCCGTCACATATAATGAAACCAGGGACTGAATCCTTGTATCGCCCTCATATTGCAATTGCTCATAATAAGGACAATCGTAATAAGTCTCTCCTGCACATAACTCTGCAGTACGCCACCCTACCTTCCATATTTCTTGTAAAGATGTATCATTACTCTTAAAAGTGGCAACAGGCTTAAATGGATAGCCAGTACGCATGCCATAAAGATCGTTGATCACCAAAGGCCTATCGCCGGTAACGATATCTAATTGAATAAAACGATAAGTACGCATCCATAACGGCCTAAACAATCTCTTCATTCCCCCATCTGGATTAAAAATATCATAATTGCCAATAATTTCCTTTCCAGCAATTTCATTTCTATTTCCTTTTACACCATCCTTAAAAAGTGCCTCTGCGTAAGTGAGCTTTACTGATGCTCCTTCACCTCCACTTAAGATAAGCTCTGGATAGGCAACCGTATTAAAAGTCTGATCCAATAAAATGCTCACTTTACTTTTTGCAGGGATGGTGAATGCATTTCCAGTTAAAAAGTTTGCTATTTTACTGATTCCTGTAGAACGTGCAATTTTGCCAATCCGCTGCTGTTGCTCTGTAATTAAAGGAATGTTCCTAGGCACCAAAGTCCATAGGTTATCGGTACCATAACCGGCAGTTACTGGGTTTGCAATTTGCTGTGCATTACTCCATCCTATAGTTTTATAGCTTACTTTCTCCCAGTTCCATGGATACAGCCTGCCATTTACCTTATCACCAGGACCAATTACCATATAGGTCTTTAAGCGTTCACCGTTATCTGTTGACGTAGGCTGGTAAGCTCTGTTTTGCGCTACCTTCCAGCTTTTATCAGTATTAACTAACTTTTCAGCCTCTGTATCTCCCTGTAAAACAAAAGCAGTTTGATTCGAGATCTGTGCTACTGGTGCTAAAGTGCCCATATTCCAGACTTGGGCTGCAATTACATTTTGTCCAGTTTTTAAATAGGGTGCGAGATCTAAACTTTCAAAATACCAATTGTATAGATCCCCTCTTGCTGGCCCACTGCAGACCTCTTTTCCGTTCACAAATAACCGATATCGGTTATCAGCAGAAACATGAACAATAAATTTTTTCGGCTGAACACTTAATGTAAAGTCTTTACGGAAATGAAACACACCATAATCTCGTTGCGCAACATTGGGACAAGAAATCCACCAGGCAGACCATTGCTTTTTCAACAGATCAGGATTGATGGGTACATCTTGTGCATAAGTAGCAGCAATTACAAAAAGCAATAAAAACAACGTAAATATCTTTTTCATTTGGTTGATATTAAAATTTATCTTTTTTGATCGAGCGCTTCATTTACCAATTTTTCAAAACCTGTATAAAAATCTCTTTGATGGATTGCAGGATAAACTTGCGACATTAAGATAGCAATTGAATTTCTTTTGGGATCAATCCAAAAAGTAGTGTTAAAAGCTCCTCCCCAACTTAACTTTCCTACACTTGCTTTTCTTGGCGGAACCTGTCTACTTTCAATTTCGAACCCTAATCCAAACTTATTTCCATTTGCCAAACTCACTTCACCAATCTGATTCTTGCTCATTAAGGCTATCGTTTCTGGATTTAGAATTCGAGTTCCATTTAAAGTCCCCTTATTTAAAACCATTAACAAAAACTGCGCATAATCATTAATTGTACCGCTCATACCACCAGCGCCAGAAAGATATTTTTTTGGTCCACTTATAGGATAATTGATTTGATATCCCTGAAAGCCCTGTGGAATTCTTGTCAATTTTCCAGACTGAAATTCACCATACAAAACTGCCAATCGATCCTTACTCGGCACTGGCTGAAAAAAGTAGGTATCATTCATCTTCAAAGGAACTAAAATATTTTTACTTACAAATTGATCTAATGGCATGCCTCCTGCAATTTCTATTACAGCGCCCAATACATCGGTACTTATTCCATAATTAAATTTACTCCCAGGTTGAATGGCCAATGGCAGGTTAGCTAATTTTTTCATAGCATCACCCAACAACACAGAGTCTGCAAACATAAGTGCAGAAAATCCATTTTTAACGTATAATGTACCTAAAACTTTATCTTCCAATCCTGATCCAATACCAGAAGTGTGAGACATTAAATGCCTAATGGTAACAGGCTGAGCTGCAGGCTCACTTATCCATGTATTCGATTTTGCATCATAACTTTTTAATACCTGAACATGCTTAAATTCAGGAATAAACTTCGAAAGTTCATCATCCAACTTTAATTTGCCACGCTCTATTAAAATCATTGCCGCAACAGTTACAATTGGTTTAGTCATCGATGCCAACCTAAAAATATCAGTCGACTTTAGCAAAATGTTAGCTTCCCTATCTCTGAAACCATAAGTTTTATCGAAAACCTTTTTTCCATCTTTAACAACCAATACTGTATTTCCAGCAACCCATTGGTTTTGGTTTGCAGCTACAAAAAAACTATCCAAACGCAAAAAACCATCAGAATTAATATTTTGTGCTTTTAAATTAACGGCATTAACTAATATTGCAAAAACAAGAAAACACTTTAATTTTTTCATAGACATAAGATTTGCTGACAAACTAAGTTTAATGACAATTGATTACCTTTTTAAGATCGACTAACCTAGCCTTCATGTATTCAACACCTACATGTTGTTTTTTAAATTTAGGATTTAGCTTTACGTCAAAAGCCTTCCAAGCTACAAAGTACTCATCATAACTTTTTGGTAGCACATCAACATTGTTATTAAAAGTTATCACACCTTTTTTTTCTTTAATGGTCGATGTAAGGTTATTACTAATGGTATTTCCATTGCTTTGTCCTAGTTTTTTATGGTCATAGATTGCGATCCATGGTGTAAAAGGTTGTACATTAAAAGGATTTTTAAGCACCACATTATTGGTAATTTTACAGTTGATCGCTCCATAAAAAGAAATTCCATGCCACATATCGGTTAAAATCACATTGTTCTCAACAATCCAATTCTCAAAAAAACCATCAAAATTACCAATGCCCTGCATGCCACTTACGTTTTGTTTAAAAGGCTGATCTGGATCAACTTGGCTAATAAACAAATTACCCCTTAAAATTACATTAGCTACTTTACCCAAACCAACTTTACCGTTTTCATCTGTACTCCAACTCTGAAAGGCATCATCATGATTGTCATCAATTGCATAAGACCCAGCTACGGTATTGTATTCATAAATAGAACCATCTGATAAGCCCCTAATTCCGTCGTTCATAAACCCATAAATAGTGTTATAACTCACTTTTGTTCTAACAGCACTTTTACTTACAGATATCCCAAACAATACTTGTTTAATGGTATTATCAATTAATGAGCAATCTTGTCCTTCTACCCTGATGCCCAAACCAAAACGGGCAGTCAATTGCGCCGAGGTCCACCTATTGATACAGCTATCCGTTGAACTAATTGTACATTTTGATAAGCTAATAAAGCTGGACGTTGATTTTAAAGAAACAAAATCCCCCTTTTCATAAGTGCCAATTATTTCAGGGCTAATTTTTAGCCCAATAATATGCCACCGTTGCGCTGATTTAACTTCTATTTTTTTTACAGTAGGTAACTGTCCTTTTTGTGGCATAATGGTAATAAAACCTTTGGTTTCCATATTACCCTGCACAATAGGAAAACCATGATAACCTGTTCTTAAAAAAATAGTATCTCCAGGTAAGAACTTTTTATTAGTGATAAAAACAGAGTCCAGTGTGCGCCATGGCGAAGCGTAAGTTCCCTTATTGTTCATACTCCCCTTTGCCGGATCGCAATAATAACTAGTAGCAAAAGCGCTATAAAAAAATAGTGAACAGCATAGGAGCAAGCATATCTTTTTCATAGTAATTTTTAATTCGTAAATTATTTTAAATGATTGTAATTAACCACTTTCAGACCTAGTTTATTGATAATTTCATGTACCCATTCTAACTTTACCCTATCTTCAGCCCTTTCCTTATTTAAGGAAGAAACCACATTTTCATCATACATACCAATATGAAAAACAAGCTCTAAGGTTTCACCCTGTTTCAGTTCATTCAGTTTAGCCTCTAGGTTAAATAAATTGTTTGTCGAAGCCATGAACATATCATCAGGAGCTTTTAATTTAACAGTAGTCTCTTTATATTTTCTGAAAGCTACATTTTTAATTACGCAGAAACTGGCGATCGTATCATAATGATTAACAAACAAATGATCCTTGTGGATATCAATATAATCTGGTTCACGCTGCATCACGGCTAAAAACTTGTTCCATTGTTGTATACAGAGTTCTTGGATGTCTTCCTCTCCCAACTTAATTTCTAAATGTAGACCCAAACTGATGTTCTTTTCGTTAGCCAAGGCCAATAAGTTGGTAACCTGCTGTTGCTGATTTATGATATGGCCCTTAACCATTATAGAAACCGAACTCAACAAATCTGATTGAATGGCTTTCAGAATCTCCCGATTATATATTTTACTTAACCCAAAATCATCAGAAGTAAGAATGATGTTCCCCATTTTATCAGTTATGTATTAGATTTATTTATGATGTTATTTAACAATAAAGCGACTGTCCTTTAACCAGTTGATCAATCTAAGAAACCAATCATCTGTACTCATTTTGTTGTTTAATCCAAAGCCATGACCACCCGCTTTATACAGGTGCATTTCTGCTGGCACTTTTTTATCAATTAAGGCCTGATAGAACAAAATACTATGCTCAACTTTAACCACTGGATCATCTGTTGCATGCAATAAGAAAGTCGCTGGTGTATTCGAGGTAACGTATTTATCAACAGAGAAAAACTCCATCCTTTCCTTTTTAAAATCTGGACCTAACAAATTCTTGGCTGAACTTGATTCTGAACCAATAACCAATGAAATTCTAGGATAAAGCAACACCATAAAGTCTGGTCTTAGATTTACTTTCTGCTGATTATCGATATAAGACTTTTCAAAATGCACACCTGCCGAAGCTGCCAAATGTCCACCAGCAGATGCCCCAACAATTCCTATCCTGTTCGGATCCAATTTCCATTTTGCAGCATCTTTCCTTACCATCAATAAAGCTTGCTGTACATCCTGTAGTGGGCCGATAGCTTTATCCTCCATAATGGCACTACTCGGCAACCGATACTTAAGTACAAAAGCTGTTATGCCGTAATCGTTGAACCTTTTTGCCAGTTCTTCACCCTCATGTTCTACAGCTAAAACCTGATAGCCACCACCAGGACAAATAACTACCGCAGTACCATTTGCCTTTTCTTTTGATGGCAAAAACACAGTCAAAGTAGGCTTGCTTACAAAGGACAAGTAACGTTTGCCATCTTCGCCAACATGTTGTTTTTCTATATAACTATCGTCTTTTATAGCACCAGGGATTGTACCTTCATACAATGGAATTACGGTTTGTGCTGTAGCTAACTTGAATAGAAAACAAAGTGAAAAGAGAAGTTTTAGTTTCATATTAATCATAAATTTTTCTTGATAGTTGAACCATCCTTAGGAAGGACTAGCGTTATTTTTTTGCCGTTAAACACAACCGTTAATTCCCCCCCCCTTTGTAAGGGGTCACTTGCATAAATGGCAGTTCGACTTACAATTAGCAAACAAGGTCTATCAACCCTGATCGAATTTTGTCCATAGATTAACTCATCATTTCGATGAAAGGAAATAAAAGTTTTTCCATCATTAAAGGCAATTGCTTGGCAGTTTTTGTCGTTTTTTAGGATTTGCCAATTTGGCTTAGCTAACATCACATCTAATTGTGAAGGCTGAGTAATACCGTCTATTAAATAAGCTGCAGCCGTATTATTTTGATGTTTTGCATTAACGCTGAACACTCCTGCAGTCATTAGGCCTGCTGTTCCAGACTTTGAAATATCACGCCAGCTTCCCGTCCTGTTCTCATTGCTTACACTCAAATTACAGCCAGATAATGCGATGTAAGAAAAACCATTGTGGTTAACCCATTTAACATCTTTATCTATTAATGTATTTTGAGAAAGTATGTTTTGGGATGAATTTATAAGAACTTTGCCTTGTAGCCTAGCCTGCTCCAAGCTGGTGTAAATAGTATCCTTACTTCCCGACAAACTTAAGTCGCCAATTAAGCAAAAGATTTGCTTATTGTGAATGGCCCAGAATTTAGACCCAGTTAATTTGACAGAATCGCTGTTAGTTTCGAAATCCATTACACTTAGTCCATCGGCCCCTGCAGTAATACCACCAACAAAATCCAATCTGTTAATGGATTTTGCACTACTAAAGTTTGTAGTTCCCGGTAAATATTTCCAATCCCAAAGTGGCATTAAATCAAGGTATTCTTGACCGGTTTTAATTAAGTAGGTATTGCCAAGATTTAAAAAAGTTCCCTTTTGATTTTCTCCATTGATATGTTCAGTTACTTCCGTTCTGCTAGAGATTGTTTTTATAAAGAAGCTAAATGCTTGATTTTGATATGCCCCAAAATCAGAAACCTGAAAATATTTAAAGCCATTTAAAGTTTGGATCTTGCCTTGTTGAGCTTTTAACATCGCTGTTAATTCATTTCCCTCAGCAGCTGGATCTATTTTAATGAGATAGGGCAATATCTTGGTAATATCATTGATCAATACGCCTTGCCTGCTTATAGCACGATCAACGGTAGCAGGAGTAATAAAAACTCCTCTTGCCATCCATTGCCATCCGTTAAGTAGATAATCCTTAAGAATAGCTAATTTGGATGTTGGGAATTGCCAAGGTGTTTCTTTCAGTTCATAAGCCAATCGGATATTCTCGGTCAAAAAAGAGCTTCCATAGTGATGGGTCTGTAAGCGCGCACCATGTTGATGGTAACTAAAATCCTGCCTAATCCCCTCTCCCCTGCTCATTTTCACTTCATTAATAAGTAGGTCGCTAGCTTTCTTTACCAAAGTTCCATCTTCCGTAAACAATCCGTAATGTAAGGCCAAGTCAGCACTCCATGTTAAATTTGCTCCAGTAAAATTCGGCCTTAAATTATATTGACCAAGTATAGCTAAAGCTTTACTCAATTGATCTTTGGTGAAGTTTTCTGAATTTAACGCAATGATATCTCGCCAGTTTTGAGGTACACCAATTTCATTTTGCCACCAATTTGAGTTTTTATAGTTTTTATCAAACCAATAGGCTGTTGCCCATGTAATCTTATCCCATATATGCTCATTGTGATAAAACCGAGACCTTTTCTGATGGTAAGCAATCGAAATTTTAATGATCCGATCAAGATGCGCACGAACTTTCCAAGAAGTAGGGTTTTGATCATTATAATCAATATCAGGCCAATCGCCAGTAGTTTTTATCGTCTTTACCCATTTCCCAAGGCTATCTTGCGAGGTTTGGTCTTGGGAAATCAAGAAATCTTTATAACGTAAAACAACCGCTTTAAATGGTTGTTGAGCCCGTGCCACTATGGTGCACAGGAACAACAAAACCAAAAAAACCAAATGCCTATTCATCTATTATTTAAGCTTCAATAACTCTGCACCCGCCATTAAAAATGCACCAGAACCATATTCTTGGTTATCCTCACTTTTTACAGCTTCAGGCTTTGAACCAATTCTTTGCACCCAAGTCAACTTACCTTCGGCAGTAACCTGCTCATTTAACCCCTTCCAACCCTTTGCTACTACTGGAAGATAAGTGGCCTTATCTAAATAACCATGGTTGATGCCCCAGGCCAATGCAAAAACAAAAAAGCCAGAACCACTTGTTTCTTTATTTGTATACTCTGCTGGATCGGCCAAATTAGGTCGCCATAAACCATCCGCCTGTTGGATAGTAGCAATCTTTTTAGCCATTTTAAGATATAGTTCCTCGAAACGTTTATAATCTGGATGGCTCTTAGGCAAATGTTCTAAAACCTGAACTAATCCACCCATTACCCAACCATTTCCTCTAGACCAGAAAATCTTCTTGCCGTTTATCGACCTGCGCTCAAAAAAACTCTTGTCCCTATAGAATAGATCCTCCTGTTTATCAAATAGAAAATCTGTAGTATCCCACCACATTTTGCTCATGAAATCATTATATTTTTGATCTCCGGTAGCTGCTGCTAACCGAACTAACACAGGTGGCGACATAAACAACGCATCACACCACCACCATTCTTGCCTCCCAGGTTTTGGATCGAGCAACAATGAGTCATAAACAGCTTTGGTTCCCGCAATTACCTGTTTGTCTTTTTTGAAGGCGTAAATCCCTAAATAGGTTTGTCCTCTGGTATGATCATCAGCATGTCTATAACGATCCCCCAATTTATAGTTAAGGCTTTCACTCCACCTTATCGCTTCGTTTAGGTAAGCTTTATCTTTTGTGGTTTCGTAAGCGCGGATAATCCCGGAATAAAAAACACTTCTTGCCCAATCATCCACATTTTTAGCATTGCCAACAACAGGATTTGCGATTTGCCAATTAAAGACCTTTTGCATGGTTAGCCTGATTTCCTGCTTAGGCTGTATAGATGACCTAATTTGTTTACTCGAGGCACAAGCTAGGAAAAGCATCACGCCTAAAAACATTAAACTACACTGAATTTTCTTTTTGGTTAACATCCGCTATTTATTTTGATATACTAATTTACTAAGGTTCAACGGTAATGGTGAGCTGTTTCACCATACTTTTGGTTTCATCTTTACTCGCATTTTTTGCAATAAAAGTTACTACATAAGTTCCCGGAAGCGTATAAGCATAATTATACTCATTTAATGTGGTTGTTGCTGTTTTTAAGCCCAATCCAATATCCGCTGAGACAGCTGATAGATCAAATGGCCTGCTGATTACCCAATCCTCATTGTCATCATTTACAAAGCCGGTGTTTGTACCGTTAATCGTAACCTGTCCAGTTGTTGGCACTCCCCAAACAACCGTTGGATTTTTTACATCAACCGCAACCCACCCCACTTGACCAATAGCGGCTATAACAGATGTTCTTCCCTCTGGTAATACATTATTCACATTGAAAGTCCTTAAAAACCAAGAAGGCTGCTTTAATGTGGCATGGTTATAACCCACGTATTTAAAAGCAAGGTAGGTAGGCTTTCCAGCTATTTTAAAATCCGCTAGTTCAATCGTACCTGATGCGGTATTATCTGTTCCAGTTGATAAAATTGCTCTAGAAGTAATATCAGTCCATGTTCCTGCGGCCACACCCGCCGCATCATATTTGCCATTAAAGTCTGTAGAAACCATTAATTGCAATGTATTTACCTCTCCCGCATTTTGTATCAACGTCGTGAAGTTGAGCTGGGGAATACCGTTGGCGGTTACTCGTGTTCTGAAATCATAGTTTTCTCCGGCAATACCTCTGTAAACCGTAATCAGATCTGGATTACCCGTAAATTTAAAATTCACGTTTTCACCAACCTTAACCGTTGCTTTATCCGTAGTTACATCGAACTCAGGCGATTCTACTTCCAATTTTTTACAGCTGCTAACCACCAATATAGCCAGCAATCCAATATATATTTTATATTTCATGTTTTTCATACGTTTACCTATTGACATTAGTTCCATCCCGGATTTTGAGTAAGCAGTTTATTTAATGATATTTCTGATAAAGGGATTGGTAGCAGATTATGTTTCTCCGAAATGTTATCACCACCCCTGGATGCATATTTAAACGCAGCAATATTTCTTAACGTAGCTACAGATGCACAATTTTTCATCTTCTCTATAAAAATTCCCCAACGGATCAAATCACCACGACGTAAGCCTTCATAACAAAGCTCCTTTGAACGTTCATCTATCAGTGACAGTCTAAGCGACTCTTTAGAAGCAACTTCTGCTGCTGTAAGATTGGCATCTGTTGGTGTAGATAAAGTTGCCGTTGCCTGTGCACCAGTCCCTGTAGTACCAGCAATAGTTATTGTCGGCACCGTTTTATAAAATGAACCCGGCGTAATCACCGTAATCGCTGTTACCCTTCCATTCAAAATCGATGCTGTTGCCGTTGCAGCTTCGGTAAAACCACCACCACTTAGAGTTACCGTAGGAACCGTAGTATAACCAGATCCACCTGCAGTAACATTAATCGAATAGATATTGGTACCATTTAACACTTTCCCATGACCGCGTTGTCTCACTAAATTGATGTAATCTATAATTTCTTGAGATGGACCAGCAACCTCATTCATCGCCTCAGCATACATCAGCAGTACATCTGCATATCTTAACAAAGGGAAATTTGCCCCATTATAATTGTTATTTTTTGGCGTTAACAATTCATATTCCCTCCGCCATTTACCAACACTCTTTGCTTCCGCTACAGTTTGATAAACTTTGTTAGTTGTAGCACCACTATAATAATAAAACCCAATGTTCCAGTCTCTTCTCAGGTCTTGTGGAGAGAAGATATCATAAAACACACGTGTGCCATTCCATTGCCCATAACTATTTCCAATGGTAGCATTTGTTCCAGCCAAACCACCCAAAACACCCAATCTTCCAGTTTCATTTACACCCGCAGCTAATAAGTTCCCTTGAAATTCTACTTCCCAGATCCCTTCCTTCAAGTCATAAAGGTCTTGCATATGATTGATGAAAATTTGTTGATAAGAAGGATTTAAACTGTGGTGACCTGAAACAATTACCTTTTTGGCCCAATCTGCAGCTAGCTGGTATTTACTCACATCTCTTAATGGGAAACCAGCCATTTTAAGACAAACTCTAGCTAAAATTCCCTGTACTGCACTTTTCGAAACCCGTCCTGCATATGTATATGCCGTAATCGGTCTTACTAATCCTTCTGCAGTGGTCATATCAGCTAAAATTTGATCGTATACTATTTTTGATGAAGTACGGGCAACTGCCGGATTATTTACGGATCCAGTAGGCTGTAAGATCAAAGGCACATCCCCAAAATTTGATACCAATAAGAAATAATAATAGGCCCTTAAAAATAAAGCTTCACCCCTCATTACATTTCTGGTTTCATCAGACATTTTAGGCTTGTTTACATTTGCCAGTAATATATTTGCACGTTCTATCCCTGCATATAATGCCTTCCAAACCCCTTGCACAGAGCTATTATTCGAATCGTAATTGTAAACCTGTAACCCAATGGTTGTGGTAGACTGCCTATAAAAACTTTCATCAGTAGTTACCTCAAATTGAGACCAGAGAACCTCTCCATACAATGCAGCACTCCCCATAATATCATACACACCGTTCAAAGCCGTATTTAGTTCAGTTTCAGTATTGAAGTAATTTTCTGGAGAGACAAAATCCCGCGGTAATTCTTCTAAGAATTTCTTGCAAGAGCTAACACTACAGGTTAACAATAGCAATGCGATAAATAATTTAATTTTCATCTGTTTATTTTTTATTTAAATGAGATGACTTGCCTTTTAGCCTGTCATCCACATATATGTTAAATGATATATTTCTCTAAAAAGTAGCGTTAAGTCCAAAGGTGATGGTTCTAGCTCGAGGATATGCTGAGTAATCAAATCCTGGTGTAAGCGTAGAGTTTTTTACAGAAACCTCAGGATCCGGACCTGAGTAATTTGTCCATGTCAACAGATTCTGTCCCGATGAATATACCCTCAATGATTTTAGCTTAATAGCCTTTGCCAATGTTGTAGGCAAGGTATATCCGAAAGAAACTGTTTTCAAACGCAGGTAGGATCCATCTTCAATAATCCTTGAAGAATAATATGCTGGCCCTTGACCCCCAATTCTATGTAGCGTATTACTTGGGTTTGTTGGCGTCCATCTTTCCGCATATTCTGCATACTGATTTAAGTTTACTGCCGTAGTGGCATTACCTTCAAATATTAACCTATTGGCATTTACAATATCGTTTCCATAAGACCATTGCAAGAATACATTCAAGTCAAAGTTTTTGAAGGTAAAATTATTGCTTAAACCACCTGTGTGGATTGGCATAGATCTTCCGATTTGTGTTTGATCCAACGTATTCACCACACCATCACCATTGATATCCTTATATTTAATATCTCCTGGCTGAACTGCCGTCCGGGCACTTCCATTGTTAACCACATCCGCTTTCAAAAGATATCTGCCATCAGGTAAACGATCAAAATCTGAATACTGATAAACACCATCCCACACATATCCGAAAATTTGTGCAATTGGATTATTCAACTTAGCTACATATAAAGGCGTACCTGTATATCTTCTTTCCCAAACTACCGGAGTTTGTATCGACTCCTGGTCATCAGCCAATCCCAACACCTTGTTACTATTGAAACTAATGTTAAAATTAGTAGACCAAGTGAAGTTTTTATTCTTGATATTTTCGGTATTCAAACTAAACTCTAAACCTTGATTACGCACACTTCCTATGTTTTTAAATGCATTGGCATAACCGGTAGTAGTAGGCAATAAAGCATTCAACAATAGCCCAGAAGTAGTTTTGCGATAAGCATCTACAATAAATTCTATCCTGCCTTTAAATAATGAGAGGTCATACCCTATATTGGTCGTTGCCGTACTCTCCCATTTCAAACCTGGATTTCCAATAGCCATTGGGATAATTCCTTTCGAAACCGAATTGTTAAAAGCATAGGCAGCCATAGGTTCGATAATGAAGGTAGAATAAGTAGAAAAATCACCAATCCTGTTGTTTCCAGTTTCTCCGTAACTAATTCTCAGTTTCGCATCGCTGATGAACTTGATATTCTTCATGAAGTTTTCCGCACTCATTCTCCAGGCAAAAGCACCCGATGTAAATACGCTCCACTTATTGCCTTCCCTAAATTTTGAAGACCCATCAGCCCTTACATTCGCCGTAAGCAAATATTTTGATTTGTAGTTATAATTAATGCGAGCCAATCCCGAAGCTAAAGTAGAACCAGTTGAAGAAGAAGAGATAGTTCTGGCTGTACCTTCATCTAAACCATAAATCCCCAAACTTTCATTCGGAACCGCAATTGCAGTATAGCCAAAAGACGTAGCATCAATTCCCTGTAAGGTACCTCCCAACAATACCGATACGCTATGGTCCTTTTTGAAGGTATTCGTATACGTTAACGTATTTTCATTTACCCAGTTGTTAACCTGGCGATAGGCAATCCCACCATTTACACCGGAAGCACCCAATGGACCATAAGGACTTCCAGAACGTGTTGAAGTATTATTAAAACTTTCACTGCGGTTCTGGTTGTTGTTCAATCCGCCCGTTGCCCTAAATTTCAGTTTAGGAGTAATTGCAAAATCGATATAAGCATTGGCAATGATGTTATTGGTTACATTTTTACGATACTCATTCTGTGCAGAAATTACAGGATTTACTCTATAGTTTACCGTTTCATCCACTTCTGGATCAAAAAGCTCGTTCAATAAATCTGCACCACTTCCACTAACCGGTCTATATCCCCAAACACTGTACATTAAATTTGTACTCGCATTAACTTGTGCAGTTGATGATGATGGTGTAGTTCCAGTAATGTTGATATTGCTATAATTTGCATTGATCCCCACCTTAAATTTCGTGCCTATTTCTTGATCCAAAGTTACTCGTCCCTGATATCTAGAAAAGCCCGAATTCACAATTACACCCCCTTGTCCTAAAGCAGAAGCAGAAACACTGTAGCGGGTCTTCTGTGTTCCACCACTAACAGAAAGGTTATTACTGTGCATAAATGCCTGACGATAAAGCTCATCCTGAAAATCTAGTCCCTTGACACCTCTATAAGAATCTAAGTTTCTGCCATTCTGAAAGTAGACCAATGCCGTTGTAATCGGATCAATATCGTTCTGTAAACGAACAAACTCATACGGATCCATCATATTTTCTCGGTGGGTTACATCTTGCACTGCTGCGTATGCAGTATATTTTACAACAGGCTCTCCTATTTTCCCTCTTTTAGTTTGAATGATAATTACACCATTTGCACCTCTAGAACCATAAATTGCAGTTGCAGAGGCATCTTTTAATACCGTAATCGACTCGATGTCCTCAGGGCTAATCACGTTGTTGTCCGGATTATCTATCGGAAACCCATCTATTACATATAACGGTGTATTATCCTGGGTTACAGAATTATTTCCCCTAATTACAATATTGTTTGAAATCCCTGGCTGACCATCATTGGATGATACCTGAACACCAGCAATACGACCAGCCAGTGCATCATCAAATGATTTTACTGGCGCTTTTTGCAGATCAGAAATGTTAACCTGACTAATAGAACCTGTTAAATCTGGTTTTTTTACAGCACCATAACCAACAATAACCACTTCACCTAATCCTTGCGTGGCATTAACCAACTTCACGTTAATTTCTGTCTGCGTACCTATGGTGATAATCTGTTGATTGTAACCCACATAAGATATTGTTAATGTACCACTATTTGTGGCCGGAACGTTGATGCTGAAATTACCGTTTTGATCGGTAACCGCCCTCGTTTCATTGCTTAATCTGATGTTAACCCCCGGGAGTGTTTCTCCAGTCCGTTCATCCGTAATTTTTCCTTTTACCACCCGCGTTTGCGATAAAGCTGCCTGAGCGATAAGGAGGGGAAAAATCAATAATAATAGAAATTTTCTCATACTCATTTGGTTATAATTTGGTTATCGATTTAATCGAGCCGAAATTGAGATTTAGGCTCTTTGTAATTTGTTCGTATATGCTTTTTAATAATGCAATACAATAAACTTAAAATGAAGTAGAAGCCTTTTGTCATGTTTGTAGACAATGAAACCAGATCATTTGAACAGGATATTTATATCGGTTATTTTATAATATAAAATTATATTTTACATTATGTTTTAAAATTAGATATTAAAATTAGATATGCAAATATTTTTATAACTTTTATTTCACTATTCGGTAGTATTGTTACAAAACGATTTTAAATTTTGCGCATAAAAAAAGCCTGTCGCTATTAACGACAGGCTTTTTATGTTACGATTTAATGGTTATTGGTTCATTGTTAATGGTTCATAGTTCATAGTTCATGGTCTGGATGCTTAATGCACCATGCCTATTTACAATGCATTAACTATCGACCAATCTTCCATCTTCCATCTCAAATCTAATATCTCACATCTCTACTCCGGGGTCCAATTTCCCATTAATCGCTTTCCCGGTAGCGATAATAGAATCCAATATCTTTTGGTGTCCGATAGTATCATATCTATATGTGGGCATGTACATTCCCAAACAGGCAACAACTTTACCATCTTTGAAAAGCGGCACTGCTAATCCAACAATTTGGTTTACACTGATCTGAACAGCATAACCAGCGGTCTTTATTTTATCAATCTCTACAAAAAAAGAAGATAAAGATTTAGCTTCCTTCCACTCCTCTTCCTTTGGCAATCCATATTTCTGTACAAATGTCTCAATCTCAGATTCAGATAAACATGCCAACATAATCCTTCCAGCTGCAGTGTCATAAGCTCTTTTTTCAGAAGCCGTCCTAGCCTGAACATCGTGATCACTTTTAATCCGCAACAGTACCAAACGTAAGTCTTTCTGAAGTACAGACAACTCTGAATTCTCATTCAGCTCAGCAGTTAATTTTTCCATATCAGGCTTTGACAAATCAATTAACTCTTTCTTATACCCTTCATTACCGGTTAGGTTATATGCTGCAGATCCAAGTATATAGCCCTTTTTATGCTCGGCCTTTTCAATATACTTGCGAGAAGTCATCGTTTTAATAATGTTGGCGCATGTGCCAGCATTTAAATTTAAGGCCTGAGCAATCTCACCAAGCACCTTAGGCTTATCAGGATCTTTACTGATAAATTCTAAAATGTCAAACGCCCTATTTATTACTTGTATCATGGATAATTTTATAATGCAAAGTCAAATGTATTAATTATTTCAATTCGCAATAGAAGTTGTAGCATTATGCTAAAAATTTAATTCTTTGTTAAATAGCACTCCAATAACTCTTGCTCGGTTAATGCTCGATCAAACACCGCTAAACAAGCTATTTCGCCAACAAAATCATTGCCCATCTCACCAAGCCTGTGCACAGCACCTACCGTAAAATCCGAACCCTCTGTTCCACCATCAAATATACCTTCTTGATAAGCATAAGGATTTCTTTCAGCTCTAGCATCAAACGCTCCGTTCAGATAGGACTTGATCGTTTTTCCATCGTATGTAAATGCAACGAAAGCCCACTCGTCAAATTCAACTTTATGCTGACCAATAGCGGCATCAACACACCATTGGTGATTGGGTGTAGCCCCACCAACACCAGAAATATGCCCGCACACCTGATCTGCACTATCAAATAACCGCAAGTTCAAAAACAGACAATATTGGCGTTTCTTCTCCGTTTCATTCCACATCCCTGCAATAGCCTCACACTGTATAAAACTCTTGGGGCTGCGCTTAATCCATGCCATAACCGTAACTTCGGCATCCTTGCCATGAATATTTAAAGCTTTACAATCAGCACGGGGAATGTAATAATAGGCACCTTCAGCAATTTTTAAAGCTCCCTCTTTCGTGATAGCCTCATCATCACCTAATGTTTCAGCTGGTAACAAAACATAAGGGAATTTCCCTTTTGCCACCAAGGGCGATGGATCAGAAAAATCCCACATAGAAAGCAAGTTGGGAATTGATAACAGTTGTGTTTTATTATATTTCATTCGTTAGTGCTTCCGATGTATTTACATGGAAGTCTTTTTTAAAATAGAACAATAGTGCAACCAGCAGGCAAATGCCGCCAATCACATAACTTACCCAAAGCCAAGAAAAACCTAGCGACAAGCCCATTATAGGTTTTAAGATCCCCAACAACAAAGGAGAAAAGGCACCCGTTAAAAAGGCAAACATGAGCATTAAACCGGAAACAGACGACCTTATTTGAGGTGAAATCACTTCATACAATGAAGCATAGATATTAGAATCGTATACCCCTCTAAATAAACCAAAGCAAAACAAGGCAATATAGGTTTGAGTTATGGTACTGGCCATCCCCACCCAATAAATAAAAGGAGCTGCAAAGAAAAGTGCCAGCAGTTGGATCAATAGTCTATTTCCAGAAAACGATGCAGCAAGTTTATCTGCAAAAAAGCCACCAAGGATTACACCCGCAAAGGCTCCTATATGATGATATAACATGGAATTAAATCCTGCTTCCGTTAAGGATAGGCCAAACTTTTCGGCCAGTAAAGATGGCATCCAGGTTAAATAGCCAACATTTACAAATACCATACAGCCAAAGGCGATGGTTAACAATACCACTGTAGGCTTTTTAAAAGCCTTTAGTCCAGTCTTCAACTGTATGGGTCCAGTATTTTGAGCTGGAAGATCTTTCTTAAATCGAATAAATACCACCGCAGAGATCAATACTCCCAGCATACCAAAAAAATAGAATGCGTTACGCCATCCATACTCGGTAGCTAGATAACCTGTAATCAATCCGCTCAAAATAATCCCGAAATACACCGATGTTTGGTGAATAGCCAATGCAAATGACGTCTTATTTGGGTGCTCATTACTGATCAGTGCATTTGCGGCTGGCGCATAAAAAGCCTCTCCACCTCCAGTTGCAATCCCTCTAAGCAGCACAAACTGCGTTACCGTATTACATGCTCCAGTAAACAGCGTAGCCAAACTCCAGAACAATAAGCTCCCGCCAATAATTTTCTTCCTGCTTAACCTGTCTCCCAGAAATCCAGCTATGGGGACCAATAATCCAAATGTCCAAACCAATACCGAGGCGATCAGCCCGAGTTCGCTGTCCTTTAAGTCTAGATCAATTTTAATGAGTGGCATTACGATACTGAAAATCTGTCGATCTGCTTGATTGATAAAGTAGGCAAACCACAATACCAAAAGCAGTTCCCATTTGTAAGACTTCGATTTTACCATAACTGAAACTGATGAATGGATAAAATAAAAGCATGGCTCAACTGTCTCAACAACATTAATTTTCCCTTATTGACAATCATATTTGGCTAGCTTATTAATTTTATATTATAAAATATTATTTTACAATAATAATCATAAATTATAATAATATTAATTAAAAAAATAAATCTGTCTGTATAATTATGTACAAGCTTTGATCAGGACTGAACAATAATTGAGCTTATCCGGGTTTGCGAAAACAATAGGGAGACAGCCTTGTTTATTGTTAAAATATCATGTTATGAGATCGATTTGGAAAGGTTCTATAGGCTTTGGATTGGTAAACATTCCAGTGAAGCTGTATTCTGGTGTCCAAAACAGTAATTTGGATTTAGACATGTTGGATGAACGTGACCACCATAAAATCAAGTTTCAAAGGATAAATGAGGAAACGCGCAAAGAAGTTCCCTATGAGAAAATTGTCAAAGGATATTTCTTAAAAGACAACTATGTTATTCTAGACGAACATGATTTTGAGGAAGCTGCCCCAGAGAAGAACAAAATTATTGAATTGGAAAACTTTGTGGACATCAAAGACATCAACCCTGTTTATTACGAAACTTCTTATTATACCGAACCCGAAAAACAGGGAACAAAGGCTTATGCGCTCTTATTAAAGGCATTGATTAAGTCTAAAAAAGCTGGGGTTGCCCGTTTTGTATTGCGCAATACGGAAAATCTCTGCGTCATCCATCCAATGAATGATGTGATCGTAATTACGAAAATCAGGTTTCAGGAAGAAATCAGAGATATGAAAGACCTTAAAAAAGTTGGCGATGTAACCATCAGCAAAAAGGAGATGGAAGTCGGTATGGCTCTAATAAAGCAATATAGTTCTCCCTTTGACATCTCGGCCTTTAAAGATGAATACAGCTTAGAACTGTTAAAAATCATCAAAGCAAAATCAAAAGGCAAACGTGCTATTGTCAAAAAAATGAAACCACAAAAAGCAACCAGCGACAATTTATATGATCAATTGATGCAGAGTTTAGGCGGAACCAAAAAAAGAGCATAGGCGTGCTAACTTAGTGTGTAAAGGTTGGAATGTTCAAGGTTCGAAGGTTGGAAGGTTTTGGAGATCAGAACCACCAAGTGGACAACCCTATAAAGCTTGCAGACTATTTCTTTTCCATATACTTTCAACGTAGGATGAACGAAGGATGAACGAAGGATGAACGAAGGATGGATAGAGCTACATTGAACATACATCGGATCTACACTATAACAATCACTTCAACGCTGTAAGCTTATTTTTAGCTTTAGAACGATCAAGGGGAACGGACTCTCGGACTTTCGGACTATATACTCTTTAAGCCCACAATCGTCCTCGTTTGTAACCTACTGTGTACCCACATCTTTTAATAGGAATCATGACGCTTGAGGGGTTCGTTTTTGCGAGCTTTTCGCGATGCAATCTCCTTGCCGCAACCAGCTTCAAACCAGCAAGGAGACCGCTTCGTTCCTCGCGGAAACGAACCTGAGCGAAATCTGTCCACCTGATAGGAAATAATCGGGACAGGTCTTCCTCGCAAAAACAAA
>Ga0247810_10000626_pt1 | contig 33017 bp, 40 predicted proteins | sample UWRJL119311C1_FD_179918 | JGI IMG/M metagenome (GOLD analysis project Ga0247810, IMG submission 179918) | Plant litter microbial communities from Arlington Agricultural Research Station in Wisconsin, United States - UWRJ-L119-311C-1 | ecosystem: Environmental > Terrestrial > Plant litter >... | reverse complement strand
GCTGATCGCGTCCGGGTTGCACGCGACGGGGTCGCCTCCGGCTGCAGCGTCGTCCGCGGGGGCCGTCGACGTCGACGAGCTCTTCGGGTCCGCCGTGGGCGTCGAGTCGCCCTTCGGCGAGAACACGATCAACAGGATGATGATGACGACCACGAGAAGGCCGCCGAGAACGATCAGCCTGCGCCGCCAGTAGACATTGGTCGGCTGCGGGCCGACGGGATTCCTGATCGTCGACATGACTTCAGGGTAGGTGCGGCCTGCGCTCAGAGGGCCTTCAGCATGCGCGTGTTGCCCAACGTGTTCTGCTTGACGCGTGCCAGGTCGAGGAACTCGGCGACTCCCTCGTCGGGCGAGAGGGCGAGCTGGGCGTACACATCCGGCGGAACCACGCCCTCGGCGATGGGTGTGAAGCCGTGCCGACCGAAGAAGTCGGTCTCGAAGGTGAGACAGAACAGCCGGGTCAAGCCGAGCTCGCGGGCGTCGTCCTCGATCCGATCCAGGATCGCGTGCCCGACCCCGCGGTGCAGCCAGTCCTCCGCGACGGCGAGCGTGCGCACCTCGCCGAGGTCGCGCCACATGACGTGCAGGGCGCCACAGCCGACGGGCGTGCCGTTCTCGTCCTCCGCGATCCGGAACTCCTGCACCGCCTCGTAGAGCACCACGAGGTCCTTACCGAGCAGGATGCGTCGCTGCACGAAGGGATCGATCAGCGACTGGATCACGGGGATGTCGCTGGTGCGGGCGCGGCGGACGGTGAGGCTCACTCGACCGAGTCTAGGGACCGTCCGAGGCCGGTGATGAAGTCGGCGATGCGCGGTGCCGCAAGACCACGGTCGAGGTCCGGGTTGTAGACCCCGACGCTCGCGCCACGACACCCGGGCAGCCCGAGCAGCGTCCGCGTCACCGATTCGAGCCGCGACCAGGTGATACCGCCCGGCTGCGGATAGTCGACGGCCCCGAGGGCGCTCGATGAGAGGACGTCGAGGTCGACATGCAGCCACCATTCGGAGGCGGTGGCCGGGCCGGCGAGGGACACCAGGTCGTCGACGTGGGCGTCCTGCAACCACGCGTCGTCGCGCATCGTGACCAGGGTGTCGATGCGCTCCTGCCCCATCCCCACGATCTCGGCCGCATCACGCGGTCCGAGGGCCAGCACCTTCTCCCGGCGCACGCTCGGCGGCACCGGTCCGCGCACGTGGCCGATCGCCATCCCCAGCTCGCTGTCGGAGGCCTCACCCCGCACATCCGGCGTCGGCTGCCAGGCGTCCTCGTGCCCGTCGATGAAAACCAGGCCCGGGTCGTCGATCGCGGCGAGCGCCCCGAGCATGATCGGGCAGTCGCCACCGACGACGAGCGGCACGTCGCCGTGATGGAACGCGTCCCGCACCGCCGCCTCCACGTCGGCGACCATGCGCACGAAACCGGATTCGGCGAGGAAGCCGTGCTCCCCGCGACGCGGCTCCACCGACACCGGGATGTCGACGCCGTTGAAACCGATACTCGCGGGCATGCGCGCCACACCCGTGCTGAACCCCGCACTGTTGAAGGGGACGTTGATGTAGCGGACCACGGTCCCGAGACTACGCCCGCTCGGCCCCGGTGAGCCCCATCCCGTCCACAACCGCGGCGAGCGTCAGCCGAGGTCGCCGAGGAACTCGGCAACGCCGCCGAAGAAGGAGCCCACGCCCTCGAGGGCATCGGAGGCGCTGAGGATGTCCGCGAGGTCGGCCACGTCGACGATGAGGTCGACGGCGATAACGCCGACGTGTACGGCATCGATGACGAGCCCGAGATCGCCGACAAGCTCCGGCGGGAGTGAGCGGACGCGCACGTCGAGCTCACGCATCCAGTCCTTCTCGAGACCGAAGAGCACCGCATAAGGCAGGAGCCGCTCGTGGAGGCGCAGGATCTCGAGCTCCCCGAGCTCGCGCCGCTCGGCGGTGTCCGGTGCCTGGTGGAAGGCGAGGCGGTCCTTCTCGGCCCAGGCGATGTAGTCGCGCACGCCCCACAGGTGGTCGACGATCGGGTATGCGCGCTCGGTCGGGACGACGGTGCGGTCGCGCGACGGGGCGAGGAGGGAGGCGAAGGAGCCGCGCTCCCGGGCGAGGCCGGCGGTGACGAGCCGGGCCGTCGCGAAACGGTGCGGGCCCTGCATCTGCTGACCGAGCTCGCGGTTGCGTCCGGGTGCCACCGTGCGGGTCGCGCCGACGTACGGACGCCCGTCGAAGAGCTCGATGAGCACGGCCTCCTCATCCGGGCCCTCCGCCGCCGGGTCACCGGCGAGCGTGATCGTGAACCCGGAGCGCTTGCCTTTGCCGGTCGGCCGCCCGATCGTGACCACCTTGCGCACGGCCAGGTCGACGATCTGCGCCGCGATCGCGCGCTTGCCGTCGCCGAGCAGCTCGGCCGCCGCGAGGAGGGAGATGTGCGCGGGCGCCTCATACTGCGTGATGATGAGGCGTTTCGGGCGGGCGTACACACCCGAAGCTTAAACGCCGAAGCGCGCATCGAGACCTGCCCGTGAGGGCGGTTTCGATACGCGCTTCGCGCTACTCAACCCGCTGAGAGCGGCTAGACCTCCGCGGTCTCGACGACCGGCTCCTCGAGGCCCGGCTGGCGGCCCGTCGTGAAGACGAAGGCCCCGTCGACGAAGTCCACGTGGACGTGGTCGCCGGCGTTCAGCTGGCCGTGCAGGATCTTCTCGCTGAGCTGGTCCTCGATCTCGTGCTGCACAGCGCGGCGCAGCGGACGAGCACCGAGGGTCGGGTCGAAGCCGACCTTGATGAGCTGCTCCTTGGCGGGCTTCGTGAGCTCGACCGTGAGGTCGCGGTCCATGAGGCGCTCGCCGAGGCGCTTGAGGAAGAGGTCGACGATCTGCAGCAGCTCCTCGGGGCTGAGCTGCGGGAAGACGATCGTCTCGTCGACACGGTTGAGGAACTCGGGCTTGAAGTGCTTCTTGAGCTCCTCGACCACCTTGCCGCGCATGCGGTCGTAACCGGTCGCGGTGTCGGTCGACGAGGTGAAGCCGATCGGGGTTCCGGTGATGTCGCGGGTTCCGAGGTTCGTGGTCATGATGATCACGGTGTTCTTGAAGTCCACGACACGACCCTGGCCGTCGGTCAGACGACCCTCCTCGAGGATCTGCAGGAGCGAGTTGAAGATGTCCGGGTGGGCCTTCTCGATCTCGTCGAACAGGACGACGGAGAACGGCTTGCGACGCACCTTCTCGGTGAGCTGTCCGCCCTCCTCGAAGCCGACGAATCCGGGAGGGGCACCGAACAGTCGCGAGACCGTGTGCTTCTCGCCGTACTCCGACATGTCGAGGGAGATGAGGGCGTTCTCGTCGTCGAAGAGGAACTCGGCGAGCGCCTTGGCGAGCTCCGTCTTACCGACACCGGTCGGGCCGGCGAAGATGAACGAACCGCTCGGACGCTTCGGGTCCTTGAGGCCGGCGCGGGTGCGTCGGATCGTCTTCGCGAGGACCGAGATGGCCTCCTCCTGGCCGATGACGCGCATGTGCAGCGCCTTCTCCATGAAGATGAGTCGGCTCGACTCCTCCTCGGTCAGCTTGAACACCGGGATGCCGGTCGCCTGGGCGAGGACCTCGGCGATCAGGCCCTCGTCAACGATGCCGCTTGCGCCGACGTCGCCCGACTTCCACTTCTTCTCGAGCTGCAGGCGCTCGCCGAGGAGCTTCTTCTCCTCGTCACGGAGCGATGCGGCCTTCTCGAAGTCCTGGTTCTCGATCGCGCCTTCCTTGTTGCCACGGACGGCCGCGATGCGCTCGTCGAACTCACGCAGCTCCGGCGGGGCGGACAGGATCGAGAGGCGCAGGCGGGCGCCGGCCTCGTCGATCAGGTCGATGGCCTTGTCGGGCAGGAAGCGGTCCTGGACGTAGCGGTCGGCGAGGTTCGCGGCGGAGACGAGCGCGCCGTCCGTGATCGACACCTTGTGGAAGGCCTCGTACTTGTCGCGGAGACCCTTGAGGATGTTGATCGCGTGGGGGATGGTGGGCTCGTGCACCTGCACGGGCTGGAAGCGGCGCTCGAGGGCTGCATCCTTCTCGAAGTGCTTGCGGTACTCGTCGAGCGTGGTCGCACCGACCGTCTGCAGCTCACCGCGGGCGAGGAGCGGCTTGAGGATCGAGGCGGCGTCGATCGCGCCCTCGGCGGCACCGGCACCCACGAGGGTGTGGATCTCGTCGATGAAGACGATGATGTCGCCGCGGGTGCGGATCTCCTTGGTGACCTTCTTGAGGCGCTCCTCGAAGTCACCGCGGTAGCGGCTTCCGGCGATGAGCGAGCCGAGGTCGAGCGAGTAGAGCTGCTTGTCCTTCAGCGTCTCCGGGACATCGCCCTTGACGATCGCCTGGGCGAGGCCCTCGACGACGGCCGTCTTGCCGACGCCGGGCTCACCGATGAGGACGGGGTTGTTCTTGGAGCGACGGGAGAGGATCTGCATGACCCGCTCCATCTCCTTCTCGCGCCCGATGACGGGGTCGAGCTTGCCGTCGCGCGCCGCCTGCGTGAGGTTGCGGCCGAACTGATCGAGCACCTGGCTGCCCTTGTCGGGGGTGGCGTCGTTGCCGCCGACGGCGACCGCCTCCTTGCCCTGGTAGCCGGAGAGCAGCTGGATGACCTGCTGGCGGACGCGGTTGAGGTCGGCGCCGAGCTTGACCAGCACCTGGGCCGCGACACCCTCACCCTCGCGGATGAGACCGAGCAGGATGTGCTCGGTGCCGATGTAGTTGTGGCCGAGCTGGAGCGCCTCGCGGAGGGACAGCTCGAGCACCTTCTTCGCACGCGGCGTGAAGGGGATGTGGCCGGTCGGCTGCTGCTGTCCCTGACCGATGATGTCCTGCACCTGCTCGCGCACGGCGTCGAGCGAGATGTTGAGGGACTCGAGGGCCTTGGCGGCGACGCCTTCACCCTCGTGGATCAGACCGAGCAGGATGTGCTCGGTGCCGATGTAGTTGTGGTTGAGCATCTTGGCCTCTTCCTGGGCCAGGACGACGACACGACGGGCGCGGTCGGTAAATCTCTCGAACATCTTCACTCCTCAGGCGCTGCAGGTGGTGCGCCGATACAGAGAGACTAACCACGGGGGCGGCCGAAAAGTCCGCTGTTCGCCCTCGGCGTGAATGGGCTCAGGCGCCGCAGGATCCGGCTGTCGCACCGGCCGGGAGGACGGCTCCGGAAGAGAGCAGGGCGGCGAGGAGGCGTTCGTCGCCGGCAGCGGGCACAGCGGGCTTCGCGCAGTCCATCAGCTGCACGGTCCCCCCGCTGTAGGTGCTGGAGTTGGAGGCGTGGAAGCCGATCCAGGCGAGCGGCACACCCAGCTCCGCCTGCTTCTCGAGCGCGGACACGACCGCGGCGAACTCCGGCGAGCCGCCCGGGTCCTCGCCGAACTCCTCCCGGGCGTTGACGTCGAGGTAGAGGCGTCCCTCCCTCCACGACGCGTAGTACGGCTCGTAGTAGTCCACCTCGTCGGACGGCGGGAGGGCATCGGCCACGACATCGAGGTAGCCGCCCACGTCGGGAGATGGGAACGGCCCCACACCCCAGAGCGCACCGACCGCCCAGTACGACTCGTCGTCGTTCTCGATCGATGCGAGAACGTCCCAGTCGACGCGCACGTCGGTCGGGGTGGTGACTGACGCGGCGGGGTCGCCGGCCTCCCTGTCGTCCGTCGAGTTGATCACCAGGCTCGCCTCCCCGCCGACCGCCTCCTGCACATCGAACCAGTAGGCGACATCACGGCTGATGTCCGAGGGGTCGAGCCCGAAGCGGGTCAGCGAGAGAAAGCTCCGCTCGCCGGTCTGAACATTCGCCCAGACCTGCTGCTTCTCGAACACGTCATCGGCCAAGCCCTCCGAGATGATCGTCACGACCTCGTGCGCCGCCGTCTCCTCGAGACCGTCGGCGACCGCCTCGAGGACGACCTGGTAGGTGTAGTCCGCGGCGACGTCGACCCGCGTATCCACGCTCATCACGCCGTCGATGGCCCGAAGGCGGTCAGCGGTCGCCCCGAGCGAGGATTCGATGGCCACCTTGTCGATCAGGGATCCGCCCACCTGTGCCGGGTCATCGACGAGGCCGCAGCCGGCCAGCAGGAGGACCAGCGGGATGAACGCCAGCGACCGCTTCTTCACCCCTCGATGGTAGGTGGAAGCCGTCGGCGGCGCGACGGTTACTGCGGGGTGACCGCGCAGTACCCGGCGCCCGAGTCCGCCGGCAGGGCCACCCCGGCGGCCGCGAGCGCGGCGAGGAGGACGTCGTCGTCCTCCGACGCCGTCACGGTTCCGGCGCAGGCACCGAGGTGGACGACCCCGCCCGCACTCGTCGCGGATGACAGGTAGGAGACGTTGCCGACCCCGGCTCCGGACGCCACCGCTGTCGACACGGCCGCCGTGAACCAGCCCCAGTCGGCGCTCGAGGCCGGAGCGACGCCCTCGAGGGACAGGGACGAGACGGTGAGGGACGGGGCGCCCTGCTCGATCGACAGGGTGTAACCGGCGAAGTCGGTGACCCCGTAGTCGGCCGGCGGGACGATCGCATCGAGGGAGCGGATCAGTGCGATCGCGTCGGCATCGGGCAGCACGCCGTAGGCCTCCACGCCGGGCAACGACCACGCGTGCAGGGCGGTGGAACTGTCGACCACCTCGGCGAGCGCTTCCCACGGCACGTCCCCCTGCAGGGCGGTGGCGGTGAGCGTGCGGCGGTGGTTGTCGGGGGTGGCATCCAGCTGCAACGCGACCGGCGCTCCGAGCGCGTCGGCGAAGTCGTACCAGTAGGCGACCTCGGAGCGGATGTCGGCCCCGCTCAGGGCGAAGGTGCTCATGGACAACGACTGCGTGTCGGAGACGATGGAGGCGTACACCTGCTGCTCGTCGAAGACGGAGGAGCCGAGACCGTCGACGAGGGCGGCGATGACGGCGACCGTTCCCGTCTCCTCGAGTTCGCCGGCGAGCACCGTGACCGACACCTGGTACGAGAGGTCGCCCGAGAGCTCCGCGTTGGTCGTGACATCCGTCACCCCGGGGATCGGTTCGATCCGCGCGGTCGTGGCGGCGAGGGCCTCGTCGAGCGCCGCCTGGTCGAGCGAGGAGCGCCCGACCTCGTCGGGGTTCGAGGTACACCCGGCCAGCACCAGCAGGAGCGGGACGAGGAGGAGCAACGGGCGAGCACGCATGCCCCGAGGGTACCCGCGACATATGAGCGGACACCCGGGTCGCCTACGCTGGCGTCGTGAGCCTCCGGGATGATGTCGCCGCCCCCTTCGAACGCCTCGGTGAAAGGGAGGCCGCCACCCTGCTCGAGCAGGTCTACGGGATCGGCTCGGCGCGATTGCGGCGGCTGGACACCGAACGCGACGACTCCTTCGAGGTGACCACCGCCTCCGGTTCCTACGTGCTCAAGGTCGCCCACCCGGACGACGATCCGCTGTACGTGAACCTGCAGTCGGCGGCGCTCTCGTACGCGAGCGAGCTCGCGCCCACCCTGCCGCTGCAGCGGTTGCTGCTGTCGCGGGAGGGGGAGGTCGAGGTGTCGGTGGAGGTGGGGGTCTCGACCCGAGTCGTGCGCCTGCTCACCTGGCTGCCGGGGGTGCCCGTGTTCGAGCGCCCACCGGACAGGAATGGGATGGAGGCGCTCGGCGCGACGCTGGGACGCCTCACGTCCGCGCTCTCGAGCTTCGATCACCCCGCCGCCCATCGCGACTTCGTGTGGGACGCGGCGCGGCTGCCGCTCGTGGCCGACCTCCGCCCCGCCTACCCCTGCGCCGAGATCGACGCCGCCTTCGCCCTGTTCGAGGCGAACTCGGCGCTCATCGCGGGGCTGCCGCAGCAGGTGATCCACAACGACTTCCACCCGGGCAACGTGCTCGTCGACGAGGAGGACGCCGTGACCGGCGTGCTCGACTTCGGCGACGTCGTGCACACGGCCCGCGTCGTCGACCTCGCGGTCGCCCTCAGCTACCTGCGCACTCCGCTGGGGATCGCGGACACGACCCCGTTCGTCGAGGGCTTCGAGAGCGCGGTGCGACTGACCCCGGAGGAGCACGAGGCACTGCCGATCCTCATCGCCGCCCGGCTCGTCGAGCGCACGCTCGTCAACCTCACTCTCGCCCGCGGCAACCCCGACGCCCGGGACGACGCGCAGCACGGCGCCGAGGCCAACCGCGCCGCGCTCGCGGCCCTGCTCGAGGAGATCGGCTGATGGTCGGACCCGCCACCTATTTCGACAGCGGCCGTGCCGACGGGCTCGACCCCGTGGCCCGCGATCTGGTCGAGCGCCGCGATCGCGCGCTGGGCGGCGCCTACCGCCTGTTCTACGAGGAGCCAGTCCGCTTCGTCCGCGGCCTCGGCACCCGCCTCTGGGATGCGGACGGCGTAGAGTACCTCGACGCCTACAACAACGTCCCGTCGGTGGGCCACGCCCATCCGCGGGTGGTGGCGGCGATCACCGCCCAGGCGTCGCAGCTCAACACCCACACGCGCTACCTGCAGCCGGGCATCGTGGAGTACGCGGAGACCGTCCTCGCGACCCTGCCGACGGGCCTGCAGATGATGTTCACCTGCACCGGCTCGGAGGCCAACGACCTCGCCCTGCGTATCGCGAAGCACGCGACGGGCGGGCAGGGCGTGGTCGTCACGACGAACGCGTATCACGGGGTGACGACCGAGATCGCGGCGATCTCGCCCTCGCTCGGCGGGCTGCCGTCGCTCGCACCCTGGGTGCGGGTCGTCGACCCGCTTGACCTGGCGTCCGGCGTGGTCGCCGCCTTCGCCGAACTCGCCGCGGCCGGCTTCACCCCCGCCGCCTTCATCGTCGACACGATCCTCGCCTCCGACGGGGTGCTGCCGGAGGCGGACCTGGCCGGCGCGGTCGCGGCCGCGCGTTCGGCCGGTGCGCTGTTCATCGCGGACGAGGTGCAGCCGGGCTTCGGTCGCCTCGGCCACGGGCTGTGGGGTTTCGAGCGGCACGGGCTCAGCCCCGACATCGTCACGGTGGGCAAGCCCATGGGCAACGGGCACCCGGTCGCGGCGATGATGGCGCGCGCAGAGCTCGTGAGCGCGTTCGGCGAGGACGTCCGGTACTTCAACACCTTCGGCGGTAACACCGTGTCGATCGCGGCGGCGCAGGCCACCTGGGACGTGCTGCACGAGGAGGACCTCGTCGCGAACGCACGCGAGACGGGCGCGTACCTGCTCGCCGGGCTCCGCGGTCTCGGACTCGACGCCCGCGGCGCCGGACTGTTCATCGGCGCACCGATCGAGGGCGGATCGGAGCGGGCGGTCGCCCTGGTCAACGAGCTGCGGCGCCGTCGCGTCCTCCTCTCGACCGCGGGGGTCGGCAACGATGTGCTGAAGATCCGACCACCGTTGCCGTTCGACCGAGCGGATGCCGACCGCCTCCTGGCTGAACTCGAGGGGGCACTTGCGTCCGTCCCGATCGCGGGTTAGCTTAACGTTTATCGTTATTATCGATAATCGTTAGGAGGCGCTCATGGACAGCGCATGGAGCAAGGCGGATCGCGGAGCGATCTGGTTCATCCTCGGAGCGGCGGTGCTCTACGCCCTCGCCGTCGTGTTCTTCGGGATCACCGGGATCATCGGCAACGCGGTGGGCGGCGTCCGTCGCCTGTCCCTCGTGGTGGACCAGCCTCTCCCCGACGCCGCGCAGTCCACCGGCAGTGCCACCCTCGTCGACGGCAACTATGAGTCGGCCTGGGTCGCGATCGGGCACCTCAGCGCCGGCACCAACGCGCTGCTGACGATCGGCGAGGTCGTCGCGTTCCTCGCCCAGGCGGCCGTCGCCGTCGCCTTCGCCTACCTGGCCTGGCGACTGCTGCGGCGTCAGCCGTTCCTGCGCTCCCTCTCGAACACCTTCGCCGTGGCGGGGGCGACCCTCGCGCTCGGCGGACTGATCGCGCAGTTCCTGTGCGGCTTCGGCTCCTGGAATGCGATCCTCGAGCTCGGCTCCGGCAAGCCCGACGACTTCTGGCCGCTCGTCATGCAGCTCGACCCGGGCCAGGTCGGGCTCGGCTTCGCCCTCCTGCTGGTGGCGACCGCCTTCCACTATGGGACGAAGCTCGGCCGCGACACCGAAGGGCTCGTCTGATGCCCGACGAGGACTCGGGCATCCACTGCCGCCTCGACGAGCTCCTGGCGGCACGCGGGATGACCGTGACCCGGCTCAGCGAGCTCGTGGGGGTGAGCGTCGTCAACCTGTCGGTGCTCAAGAACGACCGGGCGAAGGCGATCCGCTTCTCCACCCTCACCGCGATCTGCGCGGCCCTCGAGTGCGAGGTGGGCGAGCTGCTGGTGCTGGACGCCGGTTAGCGGCGCTCGGCCTCGATGCGGGCCAGTTCCTCGGCCTCGACCTTGGCGTAGGCGCGGCGCTCGTTCGCATCCGACTTGATGATCGAGCGGATGATGAACCAGAAGAGCAGGCCGATCAGGATGGTCGGGGCGAGGGAGTAGACGATCCCCCAGAACAGGTCTTCAGGCACCCAAGGATTGTACGCCGCCCGGCTGGGTGACTCGCCCCACCCTCCCGTCCCTTCGCCCTCGCGCGTGGGGACGGCGAGACGGCCGATCAGGCGGGAGGCTCCTCGCCGCGATCCGCTCCCGGCATCTGCACCGTCTGCGGCGTGAGGACCTCGCGCCGGGGCAGCACTCCCGCGCGCCTCACCAAATGAAGCACATGTGCTTCATTTGGTGAGGCGCGGCGCATGGACCTGCCGTGGCTCGGGAGACGCGGAAACACTGTGGGGCGAGCAGGCGCTTCCGGCAAGACAGGACAGAACCCGATGGAGCGAGACGACAGCCGCTGGAGCCGACCCCGTCATCGCCGAGCGCACCCGAGGGAGGCGGGGTGTCTACTGCAGCAGCAGGGTGACGACCGCGATCACGGCGAGCATGCCGACCAGGGCGATACCCATGATGAGGCGGGACGAACGTCGGTCCATGCCTATCCCTTCACGATCATGCCGGTGACGCCGAGGACGATGAGCGTGACGCACACCGCCGCGAGGGCGACCCAGAGCAGCGCACGGAGGATCGTCACTGCCACACCCCAAGTCTAGGATCGCCTCGTGAGCAACCTCGAACACGATCCGGTCGAAGTCGAGTGTTCGCGCGGCGGGGCGGCGGAACTGCTCGAGCCGCGCGAGGTCCCCCTCGGCGGTCCCCGGGCACTCACCGTTCGACGGACGCTCCCCCAGCGCGGGCGGAGCCTCATCGGCCCGTGGTGCTTCATCGACCACTACGGACCCGACCCGGTCACCGGGCCCGGCGCGATGACCGTCCCTCCGCACCCGCACACGGGGCTGCAGACGGTGAGCTGGTTGTTCCGCGGGGAGATCGAGCACCGCGACTCGGCCGGCAACCACGCGATGGTGCGACCGCGCGAGCTCAACCTCATGACGGCCGGGCGCGGGATCCAGCACTCCGAGGTGTCGACGGCGGCGACCGACACCCTGCACGGTGCCCAGCTATGGGTTGCGCTTCCGGATGCCGAGCGGGGCCGCGCCCCTTTCTTCGAGCACTATGCACCCGATCCGGTGTCCTTCGGGCCCGCGACGCTGCACGTCTTCCTCGGCCGCCTGGCCGGGGAGTCCTCCCCCGCGCGGGCATTCAGTCCGATCGTCGGCGCGCAGGTGGACCTCCCCGCGAACACCGCCGTCGACCTGCCGGTCGATCCCTCCTTCGAACACGGCGTCCTGCTCGACACGGGCGCGCTCACCGTGGACGGAATGGACGTGCCGCGCAGCCACCTGGCCTACCGGGCCGCCGGCTCGGAGTCGCTGCGCCTGGAGGCGGGGCCCGAGGGCGCCCGCGCGCTGCTCATCGGGGGCGCACCCTTCGGCGAGAGCATCGTCATGTGGTGGAACTTCATCGGTCGCAGCCACGAGGAGGTCGTCGCATTCCGGGCCGAGTGGCAGTCGGATGTGATCGCCGGCGAGCGGCCCGAGGGACCCTTCGGTGCTATCCCCGACTATCCCGGCAACGCGCTCCCGGCGCCCGACCTGCCGGCCGTCCGCCTCAAGCCCCGCGACTGACCCGCGGGGCGTCAGCCGCCGGCGAGGACGCCGACGAGGCCGGAGATGACGAAGAAGAGGCCGGCGCCGCCGACGGCCACCCAGGCCACGATGCGCGCGGTCGAGACCTTCGGCTGTCCGTCGAAGTCGTTGCTCATAGCGACGACCCTACCCGCCGAACCTACTTGACCAGCGGGAAGAGGATCGTCTCGCGGATGCCGAGACCCGTGATCGCCATGAGCAGGCGGTCGATGCCCATCCCCATGCCCATCGTCGGCGGCATGCCGTGCTCGAGCGCGCGGAGGAACTCCTCGTCCACGCGCATGGCCTCGGGGTCGCCCTTCGAGGCGAGCTTCGCCTGCTCGACGAAACGCTCGCGCTGGACGACCGGGTCGACGAGCTCGGAGTAGCCGGTCGCCAGTTCGAAGCCGCGGATGTAGAGGTCCCACTTCTCGACCACGCCCGCGATGGAGCGGTGCTCGCGCACGAGCGGGCTGGTGTCGAGCGGGAAGTCCATGACGAACGTCGGACGGGTCAGGCCCGGCTTCACGAAGTGCTCCCACAGCTCCTCGACGTACTTGCCGGCGATCGGGTGGGCGACGTCGATGTCGAGGGAGGCGGCGAGCGCCTCCAGCTCGGCGAGCGGCGTCGACGGGGTGATCTCGACGCCCGCAGCGGCGGACAGCGACTCGTACATGGAGAGGCGGTCCCACCGGCCGCCCAGGTCGAACTCTGTTCCATCCGCCCAGGTGACCGTCGTCGAGCCGGCGACCGCGATCGCGGCGTTCTGCACGAGCTCCTGCGTCAGGTCGGCCATCTGGTTGTAGTCGCCGTAGGCCTGGTAGGCCTCGAGCATCGCGAACTCGGGGCTGTGCGTCGAGTCGGCGCCCTCGTTGCGGAAGTTGCGGTTGATCTCGAACACCCGCTCGATGCCGCCGACGACCGCGCGCTTGAGGTACAGCTCGGGCGCGATGCGCAGGAAGAGTTCGGTGTCGAAGGCGTTCGAGTGGGTGGTGAAGGGTCGCGCCGAAGCACCGCCGTGCATGACCTGGAGCATCGGGGTCTCGACCTCGAGGAAGTCGTGGTTCTCGAAGGTGGCACGCAGCGACGCGTTGACCTTGGCGCGGGCGCGGACCGTGAAGCGGGCCTGGTCGCGGACGATGAGGTCGAGGTAGCGCGAGCGCACGCGCGACTCCTCGCTGAGCTCCGAGTACAGGTTCGGCAGGGGCAGGACGGCCTTGGACGCGATCTGCCACTCGGTGGCCATGATCGACAGTTCGCCACGACGGCTGGAGATGACCTCACCGGAGACGAAGACGTGGTCGCCCAGATCGACGAGTTCCTTCCACGACTCGAGGGCCTGCTCACCGACCTCGCCGAGCGAGATCATGGCCTGGATGCGCTCGCCGTCGCCTGCCTGCAGCGATGCGAAGCAGAGCTTTCCGGTGTTGCGCAGGTGCACGACGCGCCCGGCGACTCCGGCGGTGTCTCCGGTGGCGGTGTCCGTCTCGAGGTCGGCGTACTGTGCGCGGACGGCCGCGATGGTCGCGGTGATCGGGACGCTGACCGGGTAGGCGCCGGGGCCCTCGTTGAGCTTGTCGCGCTTGGCGAGGCGAACGGCCTTCTGCTCCGATACTTCTTCAGCAGTGGGCTCGACGATTTCGTCAGACATGACAGCTCCCGGTTGTGGCGACTCCCCATGGTATCCGCGCTCACGCGGCCTGCATGTTCACCCGCAACCGTCCGAGCCCGTCGCGCACGCGCGTCTTCACCGTGTTGTGCGGGACGCCGAGACGCTCGGCGATCTCGCGGTGGGTGTAGCCGTCGTAGAACAGGCGCAGCGCCTCGCTCTGCCGGGCGGTCAGCTGCTCGAGGGCATTCACCGTCCACTCCGACATGGCGGCGCGCTCGACCGAGTCGGCAACGTCCTCCGTCGTCTCCTCATGCTCGAGCATGCCGATACGCATCATCCGGTCGCGCGCGGCCTGCTCTGAGCGGATGCGGTCGATGGCGCGGGTACGCGTGATGGTGAGCAGCCACGAGGCGGCGGCCCCCCGCTCGGGATCGAAACGGGCGGCGCGCTGCCAGGCCTCGAGGAAGGCCTCCTGCACCACCTCCTCGGCGATGGCCCGGTCGACGACGAGGCGGGTGGCTAGGCCGAGCATGCGCGCGGCCATCCGGTCGTACAGTTCGCCGAAGGCTCGGCGGTCGCCGGCTGCACTGAGCACGACGAGATCCTCCGCGGGCAGCGCCCGCAGCTGGACAGAGTTCATTCCTGGTTCCTTCTCCGTATGAGTGATGGGTGATCCGGGCGCGCGAAGGCGCGCAGGGGCCCACTCAGTCGGGAGAGGAGTCGGATTCGACGGTCGGGCTCGCCGGGGGTGCCACATCGGCAGTCGGGGCGTCACCGGGGGTCGGCCGCGGATCGGGCAGGAGGGTGTCGGTCAGGTCCCCCGCGATCGGGGCAGCGCCGGCGGCCGCGGCGACATCGCCGTCCGAACCGGGAGTGGAGTGGAAGGGGGGCGGGCCGGGTGCGACGGCCGCCTCGTGGGTCGAGCTCGTCGAGGCCGCGCCGTCCCAGCGGGTCGAGACCGCCCCGACCCAGCGGGTCGAGCCTGTCGAGACCTGATCGTGGGAGGTCTCGACAAGCTCGACCCGCTGAGACAGCTCGACCCGCTGAAGCTGCTCGACCTGCTGAGTGGGCTCGAGGCGCTGGACGGGCAGGGTCTCGACGAGGCCGACCACCGGCGTGACCGAGGAGAGGACGGGCTTCACCAGCTCGACGACGGGGGTGAGGACCGGTGTCACGACGGGGGTGACGATGGCCTCGACCGGAGTGACGACCGGAGCGACGAGGGTCTCGACGGGCTCGACCAGCGGTTCGACCGCCGGGGCGAGGGGCTCGATGACCGGGGCGACGAGGTCGTCCACGAGCCCGGTCTCGGCGGCGTCGGCGCGGTCGGAGGCGAAGAGCCCGAGGAGGGTGAACGCCACCACGAGACCGAAGCCGAAGAGCAGGCGCAGCGGCCACCCGGCGAACCGGTCGGCGGCGGGCTGCAACGTCTCCACGAGTACAGGTTCGCAGTGCGGTGCCCCCCGGATGGGGGCTGTGAGGGGATTCTAAGGAAGGAGGATCGGCTCATTGTCGATGAGACGCGTCGCGCCCACTCGGGCCGCGACGATCACGAGGGCACGGCCGCGGTGGTCGTCGGCGACGGGCAGGAAGCTGGCCGGGTCGACGATCGCGAGGTAGTCGAGCTCGACGAGCCGCTCCCCCATCAGCACCGACTGCGCTGCGGCGACGGCGGAGTCCACCCCACGGTCCGCGCTCGAGGCGGCGGCCTCGAGGGTGCGGGACAGCACCAGGGCGGCGGTGCGCTCCTCGGCCGACAGATAGCGGTTGCGGCTGGAGCGGGCGAGCCCGTCCGCCTCGCGCACGGTGTCGACGACGACGACCCGGGTGGCGATGTCGAGGTCGGCGACCATGCGGGTGACGAGGAAGACCTGCTGGGCGTCCTTGCGGCCGAAGAGCACGTGCGTCGGTCGGACGATGCCGAGCAGCTTGGCGACGATCGTCAGCACACCGTCGAAATGCCCGGGGCGGGAGCGCCCCTCGAACAGCGACCCGACCGGCCCGGCGACGACCTTCGTGGCGATGGGCCACCGCGGATAGAGCTCGTCGACGGTCGGCATGAAGACGTACTCGACGCCGAGGGCGGCGAGCTTGTCGAGGTCCTCGCCGGGGGTGCGCGGGTAGCGGTCCAGGTCCTCGTTGGCCCCGAACTGCATCGGGTTGACGAAGATCGACACGACGACGGTCGGGGCGACCTCACGGGCCCGCTCGACGAGCGCGAGGTGCCCGTCGTGAAGGGCACCCATCGTCGGCACGAGGGCGACCGGGCCGGTCAGCAGTTCGCGCAGCTCGGCGATGGTGGAGACGACTCGGGGTCGCCCGGGGGTGGTGCTCATGTGCTCAGCTTTCGTCGGCGTCGGCCGGATCGATCGTAGTGGCCGACGCCGTCGCGAGCGCGTTCTCGACGGCGGACCGGACGAGCGGGCCGAGAACGCTGCCCGGGTGCTCGATGCCGAGCCCCTGCAGGATCCCCATCGCCTGACCGACGATGGCCGTGGAGAAGGTGGTCGCGGTGGAGATCGCCTCCGCGTAGGCCGCGCGGTCCCCCTCGGGGACGACCACCGGCTCCGCCCCCATCTCGACGACGAGCGCCTGACCGATCGGCAGGACCGGCGTCGGCGCGGTGACGGCACAGTAGCTCTCGCGCAGGCGGACGAGGTCGATGCTGGTCCCGGTGAAGGCCATCGCCGGGTGGACCGCGAGGGGGATCGCCCCGGCCGCGAGCGCGGGGGCGAGCACGCCGAAGCCGAAGGACGCGGAGGTGTGCAGCACGAGCTGGCCCGGCTGCCAGGTGCCGGTCGCGGCCAGCCCGGCGACGAGCTGCTCGAGCTCGGAGTCGGGGACGGCGATGATGACGAGCTCGGACCTCTCCACGACCGCGGGGACCTCGAGCACGGGCACACCCGGCAGCATCGCCTCGGCGCGGTCGCGGCTGTCGGCCGACACGGCGCTGATGCCGACGATCGCGTGACCGGCCCCGGCGAGGGCTGCACCGATCACCGGGCCGACGCGACCGGCGCCGATGATGCCGATGCCGAGGCGTCCTGAACGCTCCGCCATCAGCCCTGCCCGGCGCTGCGCCAGCGGTGGCTGGTGTCGTTCTGCGCGCTCGCGATGGTCGCGGCGGAGGCCTCGTCGAAGAAGCGCACGACATCCGTCTCGTCCAGCGAGGTCAGATACGGCATGATCGGGCCCGCCACCGTCTGCACGCGCAGGTCGGCGAGGCGCATCGCCCGGCCGATCGGCCCACGGGTGACCGAGATGCTCTGCACGCGCGCGAGCGGAACGACCAGGAGCTGGCGCCACACGGCCCCGCGGCGCAGGACGATCGCCTCCGGCGTGATCGCGAAGCCGTTGCGGCGCCAGGAGAACCAGTGCCAGATGCGCGCGCGACGGGGTGAGGTCGTGAACCCGTCGTCGCCCCCGCGGGAGATGAGGCCGCTCGTGAGAAGCGCCTGCGCCTCCTCGGTCGTCATCGTCGGCAGCACCAGTCCGAGCACCCGCATGGCGTCGTTGCGGTCGCCCACCGGGAGGATCGTGGTGTTCTGCTGTCCGGCCCCGGCGTCCTGCGCCGAGGACTTCGTCGCGCGGTTGACCTTGATCTCCCACCATCCGGCCGGGCGCCAGAGGAGCGGCTGGCTCACCTGCACCGAGTGGATTCGGCCGGGCGGCAGGGTGTCGTTGCTGGTGGAGAGGAGACCGAAGCCGATGCGGATCCCGTCCGGGGTCGAGGCGATCGTGTAGCGCAGCGACTTGGTGAAGCGGTTCCAGTAGTACCCACCGAGACCGAGGACAGCGGGGACGAAGGCGAAGAGCCAGAACAGTTCTCGGGTGATGAGGACGCTGATGAGGACGCCGACCACCATGACGATGAGCATGACCGTGGTCCCCGAGAGCAGGAGCGAACCGACCAGGCGCCCCGGGTGCATCTTGACGATCGACTCGGGCGGGGCCGCGTTCGGGTCCAGCTCGGGGGCGAGCAGCTCGTGGACGCGCTGCTCGACGATGCCGGCCGGCTGGCCAGTGGCCGCCGCCTGCTCGGCCGCCTCGCGTTGCCGCGTCCCCGAAGCCAGGCGCAGCACCTCGGCGCGCAGCTGGTCGGAGTGGACGGAGCCGAGGTAGGACAGCTGGACGTTCGCGTCCTGGCCGGCGACGTTGATCTCCAGCTTCGCGGCTCCGAAGAGGCGGGCGAGGAAGGGCCGCACGATGTTGATGCCCTGGACGCGGTCGAGGCGCGCCTTCCGGTGGGTGCGGAACAGGATCCCGCTCCTGACCTCCACGAGCTCGTCGGTGATCCGGAAGGTGTGGAACCGCCACGAGAGATAGAACCCGATGACGAGCACGACGAGCAGGCCGGCGACGGCCAGAGCGATGAGCCCCACGCCCTGCGTCTCGATGAGCCAGGTGAGAGGGTCCTCCTCCTCGGGGCCACCGAGCCAGGTGTTGAGGAGGGTGTCGCGGAAGTTGTAGACGATGAAACCGATGATCGCGAGCAGCATGATGCCGCCCTTGAGCAACGGGCTCGCCGGGTGCAGGCGGTGCCACTCCCCATCGGTGAGACCCGTCGTACCCGGCTGCGCGGCGAGGGCGGCAGGGTCGGCCTGCGGAATCGGCTCGGGGGCCTGGTCGGTCACAGTCCGGCCCGGCGCGTCTCGGCCACCGTCACGAGGTGGTCGCGGAGCTCCTCGGCGACCGTCTCCGGCAGGCCGGGGATGACGACGCCGGTGGCCGCGGCGGCGGTGACGAGCTTGAGCTCGCTGAGCTTGAAGGCGCGGGCGACCGGACCCCGGTTGATGTCGACGAGCTGCATGCGGCCGTAGGGGACGGCGACCTCCCGCGACCACATGATGCCCTTCCGGAAGACCAGGTCGTCCTCGCGCAGGGCGTAGCCGATCGCGCGGACACGACGCGGCGTGAGGATCACCATCACGAGCCAGAAGGCACCGACGGCGACGGGGATGAGCCACGCCCAGTCCCAGCCGAAGAGGAAGTGCGGGACGAACGAGATGCCCGTGAACAGGAGACCGCTGAGGAGATAGCCGATGAGGTCGACGACGACGTACTTCGGCGAGACGCGCTGCCATTCGACAGCCTGGATGGTGGTCTGGTCGGTCACGGGTTCCACCCTAGCGACGGCACCCGTGCGTCAGGCGGCCGCGCCGCCGTCCTCGTCGGGCGGCAGCGTGCACATCCGCTCGGCCACGAGCGCGCCCACCACGAGGATCACGGCACCGGCCGCAGTGGCGCCGGCCATGACGATCGACCCGGTCCCCGGCACCACCGGGCGACTGAGCAGGAAGAGCAGGATCGCCGTGGCGAAGCCGGCGAGGAGAGCGCCGGCCAGGCTCGACGCTTTCGCGAGCAGCACGACCCGGGTCGCGTAGAACGGGTCGACGCGGGCCCCCTCGACCTTGCGCACCACCCGCCAGACGGGCAGGGCGATGAGGACCATCGCGACACCCAGTACACCGAGCACGAGGGCGAGGGAGACGGGCGGGACCAGGGTCGGACGACCCGAGGAGACGAGCATCGACTCGAGCACCCACCCGACGATCCCGCCGATGGCCAGCAGGACGATGAGGGCCGACGGGCGTGTGCGGGTCATCGCAGCGCGTCCAGGAGTTGGTCGACGCGGCCGTGACCGGGGAGGACCGCGGCCTCGTCGATCTCCAGCCACGGCGCGAGCACGAAGTCGCGCTCGGCGGCACGGGGGTGCGGGATGGTCAGGAGCTCGGTCGCGAGCACCACCTCCCCATAGACGACGATGTCGATGTCGAGGGTGCGATCGGCCCAGCGTTCGCCGCGCACCCGGCCGAGGTCGGCCTCGATCCCGTTGGCCATTGCGAGTAGGTCATCCGGTACGAGCTCGGTCTCGATGATCGCGACGGCGTTGAGGTAGGCGGGCGCCTCCGCATCCGGTCCGTCCGGCTTCACCGCGACGGACTCGTGGAAGGTGGAGACGGCGACCAGCTCGATGCCGTCGGCGTCCGCGATACGACGGACCGCCTCCACCATCGTCGCCTCGCGCGCGCCCAGGTTGCTGCCGAGGGCGAGCACGGCGCGGGTCACGGGCGCTCCCGGTCGATCGTCACGGAGACGTCGGCGAAGGGCACAGTGATCGGGGCGGATGGCTTGTGGACGGTCACCTCGACGCGCTGCACCGGCTCATGCGCGAGCACGACCCCGGCGACGCGTTCCGCGACCGTCTCGATGAGATCGACCGGGTCGGACTCGACGGCCGCGACCACCTGCTCCGCCAACTCGCCGTAATGGACGGTCCGGGCCAGCTCGTCACCGCTCGCAGCGGGAGCCAGGTCGAGCCAGGCGACCACATCGATGACGAAGACCTGTCCCGTGCGGCGCTCGTGCTCGTAGACGCCGTGGAAGGCCGAGGCCCGCAGGCCCGTCAGCGTGATGCGGTCGCGGGCGCTCACGCGGTGTCCGCTCCCCGATAGGCGGCGCCGCGCTCCCACGCCTTCCAGATCTTGAGGGTGGCGCGGGTGCCGGCGACGTCGTGGACGCGCAGACCCCAGGCACCGGCCTGGGCCGCGAGGGCGCTGAGCGTCGCCGTGGCCGCGTCGCGCTCGTGCGCGGGGGCACCCTTCGGGGCGAAGGGCTCGAGCAGGCGCTTGCGCGAGACACCGAGCAGCACGCGGTGGCCGAGGGTCGCGAGCTCGTCGGTGTGACCGATGAGGGCCCAGTTCTCCTCCGGCGTCTTGCCGAAGCCGATGCCCGGGTCGACGATGATCCGCTCCGGGTCCGCCCCCCAGATGATGAGCTCGGCGATGCGGTACTTCAGTTCGTCGCGCACCTCGCGGACCACGTCGTCGAAGCCGAGGGTCTCGTGGCTGAGACCGCGCCAGTGCGTCGCCACGTAGTCCACATCGGAGCCGGCGATGAAACGGAACATCTCGGGGTCGGCCTGACCGGCCGAGACGTCGTTGATGATCGTCGCGCCGCGATCGGCGGCGAGGGCGGCGGTGGACGCACGCATGGTGTCCACGCTGATCGTCACGTCCTTCGCCGCGAGGGCCTCGACCACGGGGAGCACGCGCTCCTGCTCCTCCTCCTCGCCGACCCGTTCGGCATCGGGGCGGGTGGACTCGCCACCCACGTCGATCACGTCGGCGCCGGCCTCGACGAGGGCGAGCGCACGCTCGACCGCCTCGTCCACGCCGTTCCACCGACCGCCGTCGCTGAAGGAGTCGGGTGTCACGTTGAGGATGCCGAAGACGCGGGGACGCTTACGCGCGCCATCGTGCGTGGTCACCGCCTCGGTCGTCTCGAGAGTGTCAGCCATCGGTACCACGTCCAATCAATGCCATGACGCCCGCGCGTGCAGCCGGGTCGGCGAGGGACCCCCGGCTCGCGAGCGTCACTGTCGAGCTCTTCGCCTGTCGGACCCCGCGTGCGCTGACGCAGCCATGGACAGCGTCGAGCACGACGAGCACCCCCTCCGCCTCCAACCCCGTCTGCAGGGTATCGGCGATCTCCTCGGTGAGCCGCTCCTGCAGCTGCGGCCTGGAGGCGAGGGTTTCGACGACGCGGGGAAGCCGGCCGAGGCCGACCACCTTCGCGCCGGGCACGTACGCGAGGTGCGCCGTGCCGAGGAAGGGAAGGAGATGGTGTTCGCAGATGGACCGGAACTCGATGTCGCGCAGTAGGACGAGCTCGCCGCGCTCGCCCGGGGCGAGCTCGACGGTCTCGGCGAGGTGCACGAGCGGATCCTGGTCGAGGCCCGCGAAGAAGTCCGTGTAGGCCTCCGCCACGCGCCGCGGAGTCGTCGCGAGGCCCGGCCGCGTCACATCCTCACCGATCGCAGCGAGGATCTCGGCGACCGCCGCCTCGATGCGCTCGGTGTCGATGCTCATGCGAGGCTCACGCGGTGGCGATGCCGGGGTTCTTGCGCGGACGACTCGGCCGCTTCGGCTTCGTCGGGGGCTCGGAGTCGACACCGCCGTCCACGGCCTCGGGGTCGATCGGGGCCTTGGAGGGCACTGCGACGGGAGGGCGGTCGGAGATCGGACGGGAGGCGCTCGACAGCCACTGCGGACGCTCGGGGAGCTTCTCCACGTTCTCGAAGATCTCGGCCAGCTGGATGTGGTCGAGGGTCTCCTTCTCCAGCAGCTCGCTGGCGAGACGGTCGAGCACGTCGCGGTTGGTGTTGAGCACCTGCCACGCCTCGTCGTGCGCCTGGTCGATGAGGATCCGGACCTCGGCGTCGATCGTGTGCGCCAGCTCGTCGGAGTAGTCGCGGGTCGCACCCATGTCGCGGCCCATGAAGGGCTCGCCCTGCGAGGCGCCGAGCTTGACCGAGCCGACACGGGCACTCATGCCGTACTCCGTCACCATGCGGCGGGCGATCGACGTGGCCTTCTCGATGTCGTTGGAGGCACCGGTCGTCGGGTCGTGGAAGACGATCTCCTCCGCGACGCGCCCGCCCATGGCGTAGGCGAGCTGGTCGAGCAGCTCGTTGCGGGTCACCGAGTACTTGTCCTCGAGCGGCAGCACCATCGTGTAGCCGAGGGCGCGGCCGCGCGGGAGGATCGTCACCTTGGTCACTGGGTCGGTGTTGCGCATGCTCGCCGCGGCGAGGGCGTGGCCACCCTCGTGGTACGCCGTGATGAGCTTCTCCTTGTCGTTCATCAGGCGGGTGCGGCGCTGCGGGCCGGCCATGACGCGGTCGACGGCCTCATCGAGGGCGCGGTTGTCGATCAGCTGGGCGTTGCTGCGCGCGGTGAGCAGCGCCGCCTCGTTGAGGACGTTCGCCAGGTCGGCACCGGTGAAGCCGGGGGTCTTGCGCGCCAGCACCTCGAGGTCGACACCCTTCGCGAGCGGCTTGCCCTTGCCGTGCACCTCGAGGATCTGGTGGCGGCCCTGCAGGTCGGGGGCGTCCACGCCGATCTGGCGGTCGAAGCGACCCGGGCGGAGGAGGGCCGGGTCGAGGACGTCGGGACGGTTGGTCGCGGCGATGAGGATGACGTTCGCGTTCGCGTCGAATCCGTCCATCTCCACCAGCAGCTGGTTGAGGGTCTGCTCGCGCTCGTCGTTGCCGCCGCCGATGCCGGCGCCACGGTGACGACCGACCGCGTCGATCTCGTCGATGAAGATGATGGCCGGGGCGTTCTGCTTCGCCTGGTCGAACAGGTCGCGGACGCGGCTCGCACCGACACCCACGAACATCTCGACGAAGTCCGAACCGGAGATCGTGTAGAACGGCACGCCCGCCTCGCCGGCGACGGCGCGCGCGAGGAGCGTCTTACCGGTTCCGGGAGGACCGTAGAGCAGCACGCCCTTGGGGATGCGGGCGCCCACCGCGAGGAACTTGCCGGGGTCCTTGAGGAAGTCCTTGATCTCCTCGAGCTCCTCGACGGCCTCGTCCGATCCGGCGACGTCGGCGAAGGTGACGGTCGGCGTCTCCTTGCCGACCAGCTTCGCCTTCGACTTGCCGAACTGCATGACGCGACCGCCGCCGCCCTGCATGCGGGACAGGAGGAACCAGAAGATGAGGCCGATGATGATGAACGGCAGCAGCAGGCCGAGGAAGGACAGCAGCGCGTTCGGCTGCGGCACCTCGTCCGTGTAGTTCTTGGGGTTGGCCTCGTTGACGGCGGTGACGATCTCCTCGCCGCGGGGCGCGACGTAATAGAACTGCACGAGCGTGCCGTTGTCGCCGTCCGCCTTCGCGAGGGTCAGGTCGACGCGCTGGTCGCCGTCGATGATCTTGGCGCTCTCGACCTTGTCGGCGGAGAGGAGGGCGAGGCCCTCCTTGACGGAGATCTCCTTGTAGGTGCCTCCGCTGAAGAAGAAGCTGGTGCCGATCCAGACGGCCACGACCGCGAGCGCGATGTAGACGAACGGTCCGCGGAAAATACGCTTGATATCCATACGACCCAGGCGCTGGGGCCCGGCACCTTCCTGCTGGAGAAAACCTGATGACAGGCTAGCGCCCGCCCGCTGTGCGCACCCCGGATGTTCGCCGTGGGGGTAACCTCCGCCCCGAGTTGCGAGAGGGGACGGCGGCTACTCGTAGACGTGGGGGGCGAGCACGCCGATGCCGCGGAGGTTGCGGTACTGCTCGGCGAAGTCGAGACCGTAACCGACCACGAAGGCGTTGGGGATGTGGAACCCCTCGTACTTGACGTCGACGTCGACCTTGGCGGCCTCCGGCTTGCGCAGCAGGGCGCAGATCTCGACGGAGGCGGCGCCGCGACCCTCGAGGTTGGCCCGCAGCCAGGAGAGGGTCAGACCCGAGTCGATGATGTCCTCGACGATGAGCACGTGCCGGCCCTGGAGGTCGGTGTCGAGGTCCTTGAGGATGCGCACGACACCGCTCGACTGCGTCGAATTGCCGTAGGAGGACACCGCCATCCAGTCCATCTCGATCGGGATCTTGAGTTCGCGCGCCAGATCCGCCATCACCATGACCGCGCCGCGCAGCACGCCGACGAGCAGCGGCTTCGTGTCGGCGTAGTCCGCCTCGATGCGGCGGGAGAGCTCGGCGAGCTTCTCGTGGATCTGCTCCTCGGTGAAGAGGATCTCGCTGAGGTCGCTTTCGATGTCACGGAAGTCCATGGACCTATCCTGCCGCCTTGAAGACGATCAGTCCTCCCTCCCGCGTGGCGGTGAGCCCCGGGAGGTCGATCGGGCCCTGCCCGGACCAGTCGGTGACGAGGCGCGCGACCTCGAGGGTGTGGGCGCGGGACAGGGAGACGTGGAACTCCCCCTGCACCGCCAGCCGGATGAGACGCTGCCGCAGCGCCGCCGGGTTGGAGGCGAGCGCGCTCACCGGCAGCGAGATGCCCGCCTCGGCGATGTCGGCCAGCTCCTCGACGATCTCCTCCGCGAAATGGTCGAGCGCCTCCGCGTCCTCGCGCAGCGCCTCGGCCGTGCGCGCGAGCGCCTCGGCAACGCCCGGCCCGAGCTCGGCCTCGAGCACCGGCAGAACCGACGAGCGCACGCGCACCCGGGTGAAGGCGGCGTCGCTGTTGTGCGGGTCGGTCCACGGGTCGAGGTGGGCGTCGGCACAGGCCTGGACGGTCGTGGAACGACGGAGGCCGAGAAGAGGCCGGCGATACAGGCCGGTGACAGAGTCCATGCCCTGCAGGCTTCCGGGGCCGGATCCCCGCGCAAGCCCGAGCAGAACCGTCTCGGCCTGATCGTCCAACGTGTGCCCGAGCAGCACGGCCACCGCCGCGGTCGAGGCTGCCGCTGCTGCCAGCGCACCGTAGCGCGCGGTGCGGGCCGCGGCTTCCGGCCCCCCGTCCCGCCCGACGTCGACGCGCTCGACCAACACCGGCTCGAGCCCGAGCGCTCGGGCCTGCTCGGCGGCCCGCGCAGCGACCTCGGCCGACCCGTCTTGAAGCCCGTGGTCGACGATGACGGCGCCGGCGCGCAGCCCGGCCCGTGGCGCCTCGAAGGCGGTCGCGGCGGCGAGGGCGAGCGAGTCGGGCCCGCCGGAGAGGGCGACGAGGACGAGGGGGGCCAGGCGGGTCGAGCCGCCCAGGCGGGTCGAGCTTGTCGAGACCGGTTGCGCGGGAGTCTCGACAAGCTCGACCCGCTGAGGCAGCTCGACCCGCCTGAGGGGCTCGACCACCGGAAGAGCGACCCGGACGGCCCGCCTCACATCGGCGATCGCGGGGGTCAGTCGGTGCCGATTGGTCATCCAGTAACGTTATTGCAGCATCCGCTGAGCACAGGAGTTGAGCACCATGGCCGTTTACGACGCCGTCATCGAGATCCCCAAGGGCAGCCGCGTCAAGTACGAGGTCGACCACGAGACCGGACGCGTGTTCCTCGACCGCGTCCTCTACACCGCCTTCGGCTACCCCACCAACTACGGCTTCTTCGACGAGACCCTCGGTCTCGACGGCGACCCCGTCGACGTCCTGGTGCTCCTCGAGCACGACCTCTACCCGGGCATCGGCCTCAAGGTGCGCCCGGTCGGCGTCTTCAACATGACCGACGACGGCGGCTCGGACGCAAAGGTCATCGCCGTCCCCGCCAAGGACCCGCGCTGGGACTGGATCCAGGACGTCAACGACATCCCCGAGTTCACCCGCAAGGAGATCGAGCACTTCTTCGAGCACTACAAGGACCTCGAGCCGGGCAAGTGGGTCAAGACCGAGGGCTGGGGCGACGCCGCCGAGGCCGAGGCGATCGTGCAGGCCGGTATCGCCGCGTACGTTCCCGCCGCGCACTAGAGCACAGCTTCAGGAAGGCCCCGACCGTCGGTCGGGGCCTTCCGTCGTTGAGGAGGCCAGCGACCGGACCATGCTCCGGAGCGCGCGGAATGCCGCCTGCTGCTCGGCCGCGTCCATCCCGGTCAGCATCCGCACCTCGACCGAGCGCACCGCCGCGGTCGCCGTCGCCAGGCTGCGGCGCCCCTTCGCGGTGAGCTGGGTGGGCAGCACCTTGCCGACGGGCGCCTCCGCGGGCCGGGTCACGTGGCCCTCCTTCTCGAGGGATCGGAGGAGCACGTTCATCGACTGCCGGGTGACGAAGGCCCCCCGTGCGAGCTCGGAGTTGGAGAGCCCGGGCCGCTGAGACAGGAGTTCGAGGCAGGAGTAGTGGGTGATGGTCATGCCGAGGGGCCGCAGGACCTCCTCCATCGCGGACCGCAGGGCGCTCGAGGCCTCCTTCACGAGGTAGCCGAGCGATGTGTCCAGGTCGATCCCGCCTTCTTGACTCATGTCAGTATTCTGACATAGAGTCATGCATGTCAGCTAACTGACACGAATTGAATGGATGCACACCATGCCCGTCACCGGCCCCGACTTCATCTCCCTCCAGGCGACCGACCTCGCCGCCTCCCAGGCGTTCTACGAGCGCTACCTCGGCCTCGTCCGCTCCCCCGCGGGCCCGCCGCACGCCGTCGTCTTCGAGACGACGCCCATCGCCTTCGCCCTCCGCGACGTGGTCGCCGGCACCGACATCGCTGCGGCGACGCAGCCGGGGATCGGCGCGGCCATCTGGCTCCACGCCACCGACGTCCAGGAGATCCACGACGCCCTCGTCGCCGATGGTCACACGATCGTCGCGGCGCCGATCGACGGCCCGTTCGGTCGCACCTTCACCTTCGCCGACCCGGACGGCTACCAGGTCACCCTGCACGACCGCGCCTAGGCGGGCGTGCGGGCCGCGGCTCAGCCCAGCGTCACGCCCCGGTCGCGCATGAAGCCGACGGGGTTGGTCACCACGCCGTTGACCTTGACGCCGAAGTGGAGGTGGCACCCGGTGGCGACGCCGGTGGCGCCGGCCTTCGCGATGTTCTGCCCGACGCCGACGCTCGCGCCGGTCGCGACAAGGCGTCCGCCGTTCTGGATGTGCCCGTAGACCGTGGTGATGCCGCCGCCGTGGTCGACCTCGATGAGGTTGCCGTAGATGCCGCTCCACCCGGAGAAGGAGACGGTGCCGCTGGCGGCCGCGTAGATGTTGCCACCGCAGCCGGTGCCGAGGTCGGTGCCGAGGTGGTTGGAGCCCACACCGTCGATGTTGCCGCGATAGCCGAAGCTGCTGGTGATGCGTCCGGCGGCGGGGCGGGCCCAGCCGCTCGCGCTCACCTGGCCGGGGCCGAGGGCTGCCGCCGCAGCGGCGGCCGCAGCCGCTGCCGCACGGACACCGGCGGCGTAGTCGGCCTCGGTCGCCTGGCGGCGCTCGGTGAGGACGACGAGCTGCGCCTGGAGCTGGTTCTGGTACGCCTCCTGCGCTTCGAGGGCGTCGGCGGCGGCGATGGCGGCCTCCTGCGCGGCGGCGAACGCGGCCTCGGCCTCGATCCGGAGCTCCTCGCGGATCTCCTTCGCGACGTTCGCCTGGTCGGTCAGCGACTGTGCCGAGTTCTGGTCCTGTAGAGCGGTCTCGTAGATGCCGGACGTCTGCTCGGTGAACTTGTCGGCCATGCCGTAGCTGTAGAGCAGGTCGTCGGCCTGGGCCGCGTTGACGAAGAGGGTGGTCGTGACGTCGCCGTTGCCGCCGCGGTAGAGCTGGGCGACCATCTCGCCGGCGCGCGCGATCGACTCCTCGGCGAGCGACTGTGCCTCGTCCGCCTGCGTCTGCAGCTCGTCCGTCTTGAGCGCCTGCTCCTGGAACTTCTGGTCGGCCTCCTGGTACAGGGTGCCCTTCGCCTCGGCGTCGGCCTGCGTGCGCTCCACCTCGGTCTGCAGGCCCGTGATGAGCGCGGTGATCTCGGCGATCTTCGCCTTCGTCGCGGCCTCGCTCTGGCGTGCGGCGGCGACGTCGGCCCAGGTGGGGTAGGTGGCGGCCTGCGCGGGGGTCGTCGCGGCGAGGGTGCCGACGAGGACGAGCGCCGCGGTGGCCGCGGAGGCGCCGACGCGTGAGCGCCACATCGACATGCGCGTGGTCTGCGTGGCACTCATGAACTACTCCCCCGAACGGCGTGACATCACACGCGTCACACCAGTAACACTGTCCACAGTAGCCGCGTGACCTTCAATGTCCAGTTGAACCTATCCGTCCGGTCGGTAAACGCTCGGTTCATTTGGTCCGTTTCGCCCGCATCGGCTCGGTTTTGCGTTTTCCCGGGGACCGCCTATGCTTGTCCATCGGTAGCTATGCCGTCTGTGACAGCATGGCCCCATCGTTTAGTGGCCTAGGACGGCGCCCTTTCACGGCGTTAACACGGGTTCGAATCCCGTTGGGGTCACGAAACACACAGCGTAAATAGTTTGGCCCTGTAGCGCAGTTGGTTAGCGCGCCGCCCTGTCACGGCGGAGGTCGCCGGTTCAAGTCCGGTCAGGGTCGCAAGGTTTCGTACTCCTCTCGCCAGGATGCGAAACCTGTCGGCTCTGTAGCTCAGTTGGTAGAGCGCACGACTGAAAATCGTGAGGTCACGGGATCGACGCCCGTCGGAGCCACAGTTGAAACCCTCGCCTCGCGCGGGGGTTTTTTCGTCGTCGTGGCTGCGGAGCGCCCGACTTCTGCGATTCTGGTGCAGGAGGCAACGATGGACGACCACGACACCTACATCGCGGCCGCGCCCGAGAAGTTCCGGCCCACGCTGGCACGGCTTCGAGCGCTCCTCGCGCAGGCGCTGCCCGATGCGACGGAGGTCGTCGCCTACGGCATGCCCGGGTTCACGATCGGGGGCTCTGTCGTCGCGAGCTACGCGGCGTTCAGCAGGCAGTGCGGGCTCTATGTGCGCACGGAGGCCATCACCGAGCATGCGGCAGACATCGCAACCGCCGGACTGAAGTCGACCAAGACAGGCATCACGTTCACACCGTCGAGGCCGATCCCGGATGAGCTGATCGATCGTCTGGTGCGGGCATCAGAGAGGCACGCGCGGGCCTGACCCCCTTGACCCGCGTCGGCTCCGGGTGTCGACTCGACCCATGGGTGACATCGTGGTCCAGTCCTTCATGACCCTCGACGGCGTGGTGCAGGGGCCGGGTGGTTCCGACGAGGACCGCGACAACGGCTTCGAGCACGGTGGCTGGCAGAACACCTACGAGGGCGGCGAGGAGCTCATCACGGAGTGGGAGTCACGCACCGGTGCGCTCCTCCTCGGCCGGCGGACCTATGACATCTGGGCCTCGTACTGGCCGCAGGAGCACGGCGACTTCGCCGACCGCTACAACCGGATCCCGAAGCATGTCGCCTCGCGCACGCAGGACACCTTCACGTGGACCGGCACCCACCACCTCGGCGACGACCTGGCGACAGCGGTCCGCGCGATCGAGGTGGACCCCGGCGAGGAGATCCGGGTCTGGGGAAGCACGCAGCTGGTGCGCTCGCTCGCGGAAGCCGACCTCGTCGACGAGTACCGCATCCTGACCTATCCGCTGGTGCTGGGCAGTGGCAAGAGGCTCTTCGGGGACGGCTTCCCTCTCTCGCGCCTGCGCCTCGTCGACACCCTCGTGCTCGACTCGGGTGTCGTCGTCACGACCTACCGCCGCGGATAGTCGAGCGCGCTGCTCAGGCGATGAATGCGATGACCGTCACCGCCTCGTAGATCGCACCGACGACGAGAAGCACGAACACCCCGACGTAGATCGAGAGCGTGGCCCGCAGCCCGGCGACGTATCCCTCGCGTCGCGACGCGAAACCGTATCGACGGAACTGCACGAACCGACGCCCGTGGACCCAGGCGGCGAAGCCCACCAGGACGTACGCGGCCCCCTCGAGGATGAGGGTGACATAGTGGAGTGCGAGGCCGGGGTCGTCCGCCCCCACCGGCGAGAAGAGAACACCCCAGGACAGTCCACGGACGAGCGTGATCGCCACACCGAGGAAGGGGACGATCAACGTCGGCAGGGTGGTCTGAAGGAGCGAGGCCGAGATCAGGTTCACGCCCAGCGTGACGAGAGCAGCGAGCGCGATGTTCCCGCCGCGATACGAGTCGGTGATCAGTGCACTGAGCCCGGTGGCCGGCGCATCGCCGCCCAACCCGTCGAGACCTCCGGGTCGGAGCTCGGGGATGAGGGCGGTCGCCAGAACGCCCACACCGAAGAGGGCGACATAGAGAAGTCCGATGGTGAGGAGTGCACGTCGGTGCTCACGAATGACGGCGAGGGCAGTGGAGACGAGGGAGGTCATGGCGTCCTTTCCAGTTTGGTACGCTGTACCGGCACAGTGTGCCAAAGGGCGCACGAGCCGTCAAGGCTCCCCGTACGATGTGCTGACAGGAGGAGTCGAATGGCGGACGATCGCAAGCGACAGATCATCGAGGCGGCGCGCGCGCTCGTGCGGGATGACCCCCACTCCTCCCTTTCCGTCCGCAGCGTTGCTGAGCGGGCGGGTGTGGGGGCGAGCACGCTCCGGCACTACTTCCCGTCCCAACACGATCTTCGCGAAGCGGTCTACGAGGCGATGTTCGAGCCGATCGCCTCCGACCTGCGCATCCATGAGGCGACGGTCCCGGCACGCGAACGCCTGCGCGAATGCCTGGTGCAGCTCCTTCCGCCGACCATGCCGGCAGGGGCTCCGATCGACGGATGGCTGTCGACCATTTCCGCCGCGTTCGGCAGCTCCGCGGCACCCGAGGCTCGCGCCGGGTGGACGAGCTATGTGACGAACACGCGACGCCAGATCATCGGGTGGTTGCGCGTGCTCGCCGACGAAGGGGCGGTGGCCGGGGGTTCTGAGGAGCGGAGCGCGCGACTCCTCCTCACCGTGGTGGATGGGCTGACGATCGCGAGGATCATTCCCGCCTCCCACCTGGACGCGGAGATGGAGGCGGCCGTCTTGGACGACGCCCTGACGACGGTTCTGCGCCGGGACTGAGCTTGCGATTCAGTACACGCTTACGTGTACTATCGCCCCATGACCCTCGCCACCGCCACGCACTCGGCGGCCCTCGCCCGCTTCGGCCACGCGCTGTCCGACCCGACGCGGGTCGGGGTGTTGCTCGCGTTGCGCGAGGCACCGGCGTTCCCCTCGGACCTCGCCGACGCGCTCGGGGTCTCGCGCCAGGTCATGTCCAACCAGCTCGCCTGCCTCCGCGGGTGCGGGCTCGTGGAGGCGATCCCGGAGGGGCGTCGCACCTGGTACCGGCTCGCCGACTCCCACCTCGCGCCCGCGCTCGACGAGCTGCTGCGTGTCGTGCTCGTCGTCGAGCCGGGGTGCTGCGCCGGCGAGGATTGCACCTGCGCATGACACCCACGACCGACCGGCGCCAGGTCCTGCAGCGCCGCATCCGCCTCATCGTCACCATCACGATCGCCTACAACCTCGTCGAGGCCGTCGTCGCCATCACGGCGGGCACCCTCGCCTCCTCGGGCGCGCTCGTCGCCTTCGGGCTCGACTCGACCATCGAGGTGCTCTCGGCGGCCGCCGTCGCGTGGCAGTTCACGCGCCGCGACCCGGAGCGGTGGGAGCGCGGCACCCTGCGGGTGATCGCCGTCGCCTTCTTCGCGCTCGCCGCCTATGTGACGTCCTCCTCCGTCCTCGCCCTGGTTCTCCGGACGGACGTCGAACACAGCACGCTCGGCATCGTCATCACGGCCGCCAGCGTCGTGCTCATGCCGTTCCTGTCCCTCGCCGAACGGCGGGCGGGGCGCGAGCTCGGCTCCGCCACGGCCATCGCGGACTCGAAGCAGACACTCCTCTGCACCTACCTCTCCGCGGCCGTGCTCATCGGTCTCGTCCTCAACAGCCTCCTCGGCTGGTGGTGGGCAGACGCGGTCGCCGGCCTCGTGATCGCCGTCTTCGCGGTGCGCGAAGGCGTGGAGGCCTGGCGCGGTGATGCCTGCGCGACATCGGTGGGCATGCTGCTCGAGGACGATGATGCGCACGACAGCGAGCACGACGATGACTGACCGGAGCGGCCTGGTCGCCTGGCTGGAACACCACCAGATCGCGCTCTACCTGGCCGCGATCGCGGTCGGTGCCCTGCTCGGCGCGGTGATCCCCGGAACCGAGGCGCTCGAGATCGGCATCACCCCGGCGATCGCGGCCCTGTTGTTCGTCACCTTCTTGAGCGTGCCGTTCACGCGACTGGGTGCTGCCTTCCGCGACATCCGCTTCCTCGGCACTCTGCTCCTGCTCAACTTTCTCGTCGTCCCCGCGCTGGTGTTCGGCCTCTCCCGTTTCGTGGCCCACGACGCGGCGCTGCTCATCGGCGTGCTGCTGGTGCTGCTCACGCCGTGTATCGACTACGTGATCGTCTTCTCGGCGCTCGCCGGCGCCGCGCACGAGAAGCTGCTGGCGGCGGCTCCGCTGCTGATGCTCGTGCAGCTGGCGCTCCTCCCCCTGTGCCTCCTGGCCTTCGCCGGGCCCGGAACCCTCGGAGTCATCGAACCGGGGCCGTTCGTCGAGGCGTTCCTGCTCCTCATCGCCCTGCCCCTCGCGCTCGCCGCGATCGTGCAGTGGGCCGCGCCACGGGCACGCGCCGCGCGCGCCGTCACCACCGCGGGCGGGGCGGCGATGGTTCCGCTGATGGTGCTGGTCCTGGTCGTCGTGGTCGCCTCGCAGGCCCACCGCGTGATAGCCGACGCGTCCGCGCTCGTCGTGCTCATTCCGATCTACGCGGCCTTCCTCGTGGTGATGGCCGTCGTGGGCACGCTGACCGCCCGGGCCGCGCGACTCGACACGGGCAGTGCCCGGGCGCTGGTCTTCAGCGGGGGGACCCGCAACTCGCTCGTCGTGCTGCCCCTGGCCCTCGCGTTGCCCGAGCCCCTCGCCATGGCCGCGGCGGTCGTGGTGACGCAGACCCTCGTCGAGCTCGTGGGGATGGTCGTCTATGTGCGGGTGATCCCGAGGCTCATCCCGAGCCGGCCCCGGTGATTGCGAACAGTCCGGCCACCCCAGCCGCGTAGAGCGCGAGCACGACGAACGAGTCGACGCCCATCCCGAGGATGCGCCGGGTCGGCCGCATGACGATGCC
>Ga0247810_10000624_pt1 | contig 33148 bp, 30 predicted proteins | sample UWRJL119311C1_FD_179918 | JGI IMG/M metagenome (GOLD analysis project Ga0247810, IMG submission 179918) | Plant litter microbial communities from Arlington Agricultural Research Station in Wisconsin, United States - UWRJ-L119-311C-1 | ecosystem: Environmental > Terrestrial > Plant litter >... | reverse complement strand
GGTGGTGGTTACCAATCAGGCGGTGGCGGTGGTGGATACTCTGGAGGAAACGGTGGTGGATACCAAGGTGGTGGAGGAGGATATGGCGGAGGTGAGCATTGAAAACATGGAATCCATTGACCGGTCCTTTACTGACCATCAGATAAATCAGGTGGTTACCAAGGTGGCGACCAACAGCAGGTAAGTCTCTCCGTACAGCGGTATTCTAGACACAATCTAACAACCCATTAGGGAGGTGGTCGTTGGCAGTAGGTTCGCGGTGACTAGTGAACGTCTCTATGATCTCTCGAGTGTTCGTACGGAACTAAGACAAAAAAGTTAAGCCTTGGTTTTGGCAGCGAAAGTTAATTGTGTGGTAAAACTTTAGAATATCGTCCCTTGGGTGGTATTCTTGGGTTAGCCTCGTGGTCTATTGATGCGGTTTTGACCTTGGGTTAGCGTTGAGAGGAGTTCAGGGGTTTCCTTTACCTGTTTGCTTGTTCACGGTTAAACAGAGTCGTCACATATCATCGCTGGGCATCTGATTTCTACCAAGATCACTTTGATCAAGGTCTATGTGGACTGCATTTTCCGCAGTTCTAGTTATGCCAATAATTTCGAGGAGAAATGAAACGCAGTGCTTTCCCAAATCTACTTCTCCAGCTCCTCTTGCTCATCCTTGCTACTAGTATTTCTAAGCTCATTCCGTATTACCTCGCCTTGTTTCCGATCCATGCCTGATTCAGCTGTAGCTCTTATCCTATTTGCCAAATCGGTGATATGTCCATCGCCACTCTCGGGACTCAGACTGTCTAACGCTGATTCCAAGCTCAGAAGATAATCTTTGTTGAGCCCACTTGGGCCAACACTTTTGTAAATATGTTCCGCTAGAGCCTGAGGATCCTGAGGGCCCATAAATTGCTCGTTATCTGGTGTACCAATGTAGACCAGAGTTTTAATATCCGCAGAACCATCAGCGGGATGGAATGGCGTATAATGAATAGTGTAACCGTTGATCTCTCGGATATCGAGGTACTCTCGAACTTCCTGCACCTTGGTGGCCTCGATACGATATGCGGTTCCCCAAACTTTATCGGAACCGGTTGGATGGGGGTCTTTCAGTGTCTCCCAAAACGAACGCTCAATCAGAGTAACCACACGCCCTGGAGCTTCTGGGGTTCCTCGATGGTCTTCGCTAGATCCTGTTAGCGAAGCACGCTGCAGGTTTGGAGGTGTATGTACCTAGCCTGTGTTCAGATATAAGCCATTGTTGCATGTCTGAACGGAAAGTTTTCACGAACCTGCCAAAACCTCCTTACATATCCCGTAACATAACCTGGTACACGCCGGTCTAGTTTTTAAAGTTTACTCAGTTGATAGCCGTGGCAAGATGTGTATTTGACTACACACCAAAATGTGGTGGAGGTTTCCATATAAGACTCCTAGGAGTATATTAGCAGGTGCGTGTACAGAGACCAGAGGAACTGCAGCATACCCATAACCAAATATCCAGAATTCAGAGCCTAGGTCTACTGATGAAGTGCCGGCCATGTTTAGGTATGATGTGTGTACACGCGTTCAAATTTATTGTTTACTTTAGTAATTAATCGTCACTTTTCGGGCATCAAGAGTCTCGAGTCGAAACCTTGCCCCTCCTTGTCTTGGCATGAATCTCTCAGACCGACACAAGTTATAGCCTCTTGTACATACTACCAAAATCCATGAGTGCAAAGCTTATTAGCAGTAATTTACTTATTGATACAGTCAGACTCTGATAGCGAAAATCCTGTACTTTGCAATAAGTAGGAGAAACCTCCTTTGCATGAATTCCTACCTGCACAGCCTTGAGACCCTCAATCCATCTGGGTACCTGTGCCGAAAGTAGGCTTGACGCTGTAAACTCTCTTGGTATCAACTTTTACAACCGACAACATAAAGGAGCGCAGAATCCTCTTCTCTCTCTCCGTGCTGTAAGATACAAGCAACTCACCGGTCATGGCGTATAACCGCACATTTAACCCAGATTCCCTGCCTGCGTACGTGGTACCCCCTCATTCTAGTTTGTTTAGCTTATAGGGCAACAAAAGCTGACAACTTGCAGTTTCGCAGAGCCAGAAAGGGTATGATTCACGTTATACTTCGCATTAATGCCATGGGATAGCACTGATCAGAAGCACAGAAAGGAGGCAAGACGTCACCAGGGCCATCACCTGGCCTAAGCCAACAAAACCACCCACGACCCTCTCAAGGCCAACAACATCACTCCCAAGCTCAGCAAGCTTTGCATAACCAACAATACGCCAATAAACCTGCTCCACCGCTACCAGGGAACTACGATCCTCACGGAGGAAGCAGACTGTCACCACAGATGCAACCTCCCGCAAACTACGGTTATAACAAACCTGGCTCTTCCCCTCCAGGTCATGGTGTAGGATCTCCACCACCGTCAAGCTATGGAAGACCACCTCCTTCGCAAAATAGACCTCCGCAACAAGCGATCTCGAGACCTCCTCCATCACCCGCTCCACCAAATGGAGCCGATCCTACTCTCTGGCCATTATTCAAAGCGGTTGACAAAGACGGTATGAGGTTGAGCGACACACATTCAAGAAATTTACTAAAGACTGTCTAGGTAGCGGACAGCTTACAGAACGAGAGCTCGGTGCAGCGCTGGTGAACGGCGACTGGTCATCTTTCGATCCTCACACTGTTCGTATGATGATTCGAATGTTCGACAGCGACCGCTCAGGCTCTATTGGGTTCGAGGAGTTTTGCGGACTTTGGGGCTTCCTTGCCGCATGGCGAAATCTCTTTGATCGTTTCGATGCCGACCACAGTGGAAACATCAGCCTGAATGAATACAAAAATGCATTGGTTGCTTTCGGATATCGGTTGAGCCCACAGTTTGTCGAAACGCTATTCAAGAACTTCGATAAAAGGTCCGAGGGAGCTATCAGTTTTGATCTCTTCGTACAAAGCTGTATAAGCCTGAAGAGAATGACGGACGTGTTCAAGAAGTATGATGATGATAGAGATGGGTTCATTACTTTATCATTGTAAGATGCATTCCTATTTACCGACAATATTTTACAATACAATACTAACCAATCTATAGTGAGGATTTTTTGACGGAGATTATCAAGCAGAGATGAAGCTGAATTGATCAAAATGCGATATGCAGGGGGTTTTGCGATGGAGATTTTCGGAGATTTTGCAGCTATAAAATTTATAGACAATATGATAAGATACCCATACCCATCTATTTGCCTACTTCCCGCTTACCATCTTTCTTACTTGGCGTTATCACCACGTTTCGTTGGTATGGGATGGTGCCTGGAAAGAAGGCTAATCACGTTGTCGTATATGTCGTAATTTGGGCACGGGTTTACCGCCGAGTGGTGGCTTTGAGAAAGCCACTTCATGACCCAAGTCAGCAGCTTAGCTATCGTCTGGCGATTGATTGCTTACACTTTGTAAGTCAACAACCTGGGTAATGGGAAAGAGGTGATTCATATTAAACCTCTAATTTACTGCAACTCTGCTTGCACTTTCAAAACACGTTAACAGTGTCTTCCAGGCTTCTCTTTAATAGACGATGATGTGGTCGGGAACTGAATGGGAACGTACACAGCTTCGCTAAATGGGAATTATTCGTGGGAATCCACAGTAACACAAAACAACATTTCCGAGTTCTCTCAAACTTTCGCCGACTCTTACACTTGATCAGATCCTCGTTAGGCTACAATAAACCTCGGTTGAATTATGCCAATGGCTTTGTGTTCCACAAGGCGTATACAGCCTGACGTACAGACCGTGAGAACATTCTACATACGAAGCTGAGCAACATCAGTGTCCAATAGCATTTCTGCAATGACACCGATAGTGATAGAGACAAGAACCGACAATCGTCCGAACACCTCCTCTTTCTCACGTCAGGTCGCGTGCATTGAAGACCTGGCTAAGAGCTGAATACCAGGAAGGTCAGCATGCTGCCCCAGCCGCAAATTGATAGCCTTATCCGGGCGATGCCTTCCACCGTCATTTGCATGTAAATGTGTCTCATTTCCGTCTATAAATCGAATCTTTCTTTTCTTTCGGATCCAATTACATCTTTGAATTGTGCTTCCAAACACTCCCAATTTCAATTCGGTTACGCGCTTTTCTCACTTATTACCCCTGACAATAGCATCTGGCCTCGCCTAGCTAGCAAGTCACAATGGAAACTAAGCTCTCCAAGCTTCTCGAGGGGCTCCCTGAGCCTCCCAAGGAAAACTTAACTTCACACTTCATCCTCGGAGAGATAATTGATCACATCCATGTCCTTCAGAATGAATTTCCCAACGTCAAGATCCCTCTTCTTAGAGAACATCTTTGGTCTATCCGGAATAAAAGCGTTGAGCCCGAAGACCATTTGAGAGGTTTCCTTAAAGTGTTTGAACATACACCTGTTTTCAAAGATGCTTTTGAGCAGCTGGATGAAGGAATGAAGAGGCAGATGAAGGCATTCATGGCCGGTGGGAATGAAGGCCCGGTTATGGCATCTGGCCATCACGGTGAAGATTTTGTTCTACCAGCTAGTCCTCCTGTGAAACATCATTTTCAGGAGATCAGGGACTTCGTTGAGAAAGTGGAGCATTTTTTCCACCATGATCATGATACTAAGCACACCAACGGGACCAATGGAATCAAAGAAGCCAAAGGAGAACGAATTCCAGCTGACTTTGAAGCCCCGCGCATCTTCGAGAACAAGGAGAAAACTAAGATCATGGAGGTTAGTAATGCACTATTCTCAATTTTTACGCTCCAGGATTATGTCTCTGTTCTTTGCGTTTAGATTGCTTAGCTGACAATTCAGGTTCACCACGATAAAAAGTTTGAAAATTGGGGACAAAGTGTTTTTAACACACCGCGGTGGACATTTGTCCCCAAGACTGTTCTCGGTTTGCAAAATCTAGTTAAGTGGGCTAAAGAGAACGAGTACCGAGTCCGCTGTTCCGGCTATCGTCACTCGTGGAGCTCTTCTTTCTCAGAAGACAAACAGATCTTAGTGTCGCTATTGAACCTCGAGGAAGTCAACAAACTTCCAGACCCCATGAGCATTTTGCCAGAGAGTATTGATCCTAATAATGAGCTGAAGAGCATCCAGCTTGCAGCTCCTGATGGGGTTTCTGCCAGTAGCGCTGATAAAGCGTTGGTAAGAGTGGGTGTGTCAGTTACAAATGAGCAATTCCGACGATGGGCTGTGAAGAATGACAAGTGGACTATGCCAGTGGATGTTATTCTTGTTGAGTGAGTTCTCTATTTTTTGAACGCCAATTGTTGAAAGCCATACACTACAAGCTCCGTTCAAACAGCCTACTTACAGATCTGTAGGGTTACATGGGGAGGTGTTAATGGCCCAATTTGCCATGGTGCTGGTCTGCGTCATAAGACAGTGAATGACTACGTCCGGGCCGTCGAATATGTTGATGCTAATGGAGAGTACCGAACAATTTCAGACCCAAATCAGCTCAAGGCAGCAGCAGGATGCTTCGGTCTCTTAGGCGTAGTCACACATATAACTTTTGAGCTAGACAAGATGCAGTATGCTATTCTCAAGCCAATCAAGCCAGACATTGGTCTCGCAATTCCACCGCTCAGCCGTGACGATATCCCAGTTGCTCTTCGTAAGACGTTCACAGATGCCCAATATAAAGCGGCTCTCGAAGACTTTGAGAACAGAGCCAACAATGACTACTATTCAGAATGGTTCTGGTTTACACGCTCACAACAGGCCTGGGTTAACACTTGGAATCCTACAGATGATAAGACCGGCGTTGTAGAATATCCTAGTCCATTTGCAACCTGGATGCAGTGGGTTGAGGGGTGGCTCGGTTCTGTGATCACCACCAATCCAATTTTCAACGCTCTGCCTGGACGCTGGCAAGCAGAGGTCCTTGCCACGATAGGTATGGTGAATCTACCGCCCTTTGGTTTCTCCTCATTTGGGCAGACGCAAGTTGAGGAAAAGAATATCATCAAGACCGCAATTCCAAATGGACTCCATTTTCGCAGAGGGGTATGTTTAATTTTATTCCCACAAAGCGTAACTAAGCTGATTAAGATTTTTAGATCCAAAATATGCGTTGCCGCGACCTGGAATTCCAGATCCCAATTCCTGCTCACCCGGATGACCCGTCGAAACCAGATTACCGCGTTGTACAAAAAGCTTGGTGGGATATTATCAATCTCACTTACGCGTCTGCCGACTGTCCTATGCGCCTCACCATGGAACTGCGTATCATGGGCGGCTCAGAACTTCTTATGGCACCTCAGCACGGCAACACCCACGGCACTGCTTCTATTGAAGTCCTCAGTATTCCAGACGCTGTTGCTGACTCTGAGTGGCAGCCCTTTTTGCAGCAGGTCGCCGACCTGTGGATGAGCTACACAGATGCGCACGGTGCGAAGCTGAATGTAAGACCGCACTGGGCGAAGGAGTGGGAGACTATTAATATGCGGGGTAAGCCCGCAAGAGAATACCTGAAAGAAGTTGCTTATAAAGATGCCATTCCCGAATTTAAGAAGACGTTGAGCAACATTGGGGAAGGGCAGGGATGGGCTTTGGAAGACTTGAAGAAGAGGTTCTCGAACGAGTTGTGGGATTATATGGTGTTTTCTGAGTAATTTCTGCCTGAACTTTGGAAGGAGTGCCGCACACTGGATTGCGCTGTACGATTTGGGAATTAGCACAAGTTCGGAGCTTTGTTTGGTTTAGAAAATGTTTGGGTATTGTTTTTCATTTCTAACTGGTGGGACAAACTTGGTCAACCTTTCCTGCAAAGCCTTCATTAGGTACTATTTACATGGATCTTAGTTGTTGCGCCTTGAACAAATGTCAGTAGTGAATCATTTTTCGCTTAATTGGGTGCGAACCCCTTTACTCGCGCTCGCTTAATTCACCCGTAGATCTGTTGCGGGGAAACACACGTTACACCCTATTCGGGCCTATCACTCACTGTCAAATATTGGATGCATAACACGCTAACAGGGCATGTGGGCATGAAATACAACAGCTACTACGATGTGTTCAGGGACAGTAGGTCACCTGCAGGTGGCAGCTTCTATAGCATAACTTCCTAAGCAGGTTACCTCGGCCGATACTCTACCGAGTACAATGCATAATGTACCTTACTATACAATGCAAAGACGTGAAGCAAACTGGTAGAATATGCTGTTGCTTTTTTTGTAATCTAGTTTGAACTTCACAGTGAAGGGCATTACTTTTGTTAGTATAATATGATTTCTTCTCTATTGAGAATCTGGCAAATATTGCGAATTGTTACTGTGTTCGCTAGTCTTTTATTACCATTCAGTATCGTTGTTGATGGTATCTCCCATCCAAATATTAAAACTCGCGAAGCAAGCTCTTATGCGCCAGTGGCTTATTTCATCGGCACCGCACCAACGATCAACGGGCTTCTTCCGTACTCTGCAACTCCATTAAAACTAGATGCTTCAAATCCAGTCCTGACACTCGACTATGGATCTGAGGTCGCCGGGTTCCCTTTTATAGAAGTCACATCAGTCACCGAGTCTGGAACACAGCTTCTTTCGAAATACTCAGAACCGTATAATGGATTGAACTTGGAATATTCAGACGGGCCTTTCCTATTCACGAATGGGCTCGCGAATTCCTTTCGCACAGAGACGTTTAATATCTCATCTCCCGGACTTACAACTTCATTCTTCATTCAAGGAGGACAGCGATGGCAAACGATAACTCTTTTATCGAAGTCTTCGATGACTATTGGTAGTATAGGATTCCGTGCCTCAGTTGACATCAAACCTAATGACAACCTTGTTGGGGCATTGTCGGCTTCTAACCCTATATACAACGATGTTTGGCGTATCGGTGCCACGTCGTTGCAAACCGCGTGCGTTGAAGCTGGCACGCAACCTTCGACTTGGGAAATCTCAAGCGAAGGAGCACTCATTCGCGGTCAATACCCAAGTGTTTCTACCCTAGGTGTGAAATTTGGAAGCTATACGATGACTTTCAAGACGAAAATCGTCAGTGGTGGTACTGGATGGAGAGTTGCTGGCGGTGCGAATGGGGGATATGGCCCATATTTTGTTTTGGTTTCAAAAGGACCGCACTTGCTAAGCGCAAACGAGAACCTTCTACCACCAAACACCTTAGTAGCAGGCTTTGGTTTCACTATCATCAATCAAGCCATTCTATCTTCAGCGCCACCTCAGTACTTCGAACTACCGGGATCAATTTTGGAGAATGAGTGGTACGATATCACCACAACAATCAGTGCTACAGGTTATAATATTTCGATCAATGGTACAATAAATGTGTTTGTTCCGAACGATCCTTTTAAGGGTTGGATTAATACCGCCTGGGGATCTCCTACTCTCGTTGACGGCACGTTCGGATTTGGTCCTTTTGTAGATCAATCCGCATTATTCAAGGATGTCACAATTATTGGCCAAGATGGCACTACTTTATACTCCAACTCTCTCACGACCGATGAAACCTACGAAGAGTACGGGGTGGCTCCAAACTCTCGCTCAGTCTGTCTAGATGGTGCAAAGAGAGATCGAATGAACTGGATAGGGGATTTCGTCCACACAGCTCGAATGCTTGCGGCTAGTACTGGCGGCTTTAATTTCATTCAGAGTGTGATCCAATTAGAATTCGATTGGCAGTTTCTCAGCGGCCCTGCAGCTGGACTGGTGCCTATCCAATCACCACTAGGAGCCGGAGAGAAATACAAAGATGCATATTACCCATCGCAATTCAACGAACAAGACTATTTCATATTCTTCCTCGTCACCTTGGGAGACTACTTTATCCTGACATCCGACACGAAACTACTTGGCCAGCATTGGAATGGCACCATATTCCTCGTTGATACTATCGTTTCTCGATATGTAGATCCCATTTCGGGGCTCCTGGCTGCTAATGACGCTTCGTGGTTCACATCGCAAGGTACACAGCATGCCACAGCCCCGACAGCTTTGTTTGTGATTGCTCTAAAGCAACTTGTCCATATTGCAGAAACACTCGGCGACAGTGCCACCGCAGCCTCATACAGAAGCCTTTCCAGTGATCTCAGCACTGCGATTAGCACCAAGCTATGGTCCTCTAGCTTAGGTGCCTACTCTATGTCCCTTGACTTCAGCGGAGACACCGCGATACTTGCCACCACATACACCATTCGCGCTGGCATAGCCAGCACGGAAGAGGCCACTAGCGGTCTCCAAAAGCTGGGCGATCTGTTCTACCAAATCGGCTACAAAGACTCCTCGCGGATTGGTAATGCCGCCAACACGCAGCTCTCACCGAATGTCCAAGGATTTCTTCTCGAAGCTCTTTTCTTGGCACATACCCAGCTTAATGTCTCATCCGCTATCGTTCTTCCGATCCTTAGCAATCTCTTAGACGTTTTTTGGCCGCGCATGCTCAATCAGAACGAGTATTACACAGGTGCAACATGGGAGTATCTATACCCGGATGGAAGCCCTGGAATTGGTATCTTCACAAGTTTGAATCATCCTTGGGGTGGCGCCCCAACGTATATTTTAACAGACTATGTTCTCGGCGTTAGGAGAGAGTTGAATACAGAGTCTAACACCTACGAATGGGTATTCGATCCAGCGTGGGAGATTGTGGAAGGATTGGGCCTGACATGGGTAAAGGGTAGAGTGCCATTGTTTGGAGGTGGATGGATCGAGGCTAGCTGGTCGATTGAGAATGGAGTTTCACAGATGGATGCAGATGTCAAAGAAGCGACTGGAGTAGAAGTGAAGATACGTCAAAGAGTATAGACAACTTGGCAAGTTTAGATATCAGATAAAGTGGGGTTTCAGATACGTTTTATAATTCGACTCAAAAATCTTATGAGTTTTAAGAATCATGAAGTATCCCAACAGCCTGAGATCTTATGTTGAACATCCGGACTTGCCTGTCAGTTTCTTCGCGTCCAGGTTTGATACTCCGCCACCCGTGATCCCCAGAGGTTCAGAAGTGCAGAAAAATCAGAGCAGAGAATACTCTCTCTGAGCTAGGTCAAACCTCCACCCTCTCTCTTCCTCTAAAAAATCTGCTAAATTGCAATATTTCAGACAAGCAAGGTATTCTTGAAAAAAAGTGAAGATAGATGTCATTGTGAACATAATTTGGGCTACTCCTCGCTTAATGCTCGCCTAAATTCAGGGGTGAAATAATTATGAGGCTGAATGGTGTTTAGGGCCCCTCGACATTGATGAACCAAGTACCGGAGATATAGATTGGGCTGGTGAGATTCGAGTTTGAATAAACACAGCGAGAGTTGTGCTGGGCGGATTACAAATATAAAATGAAGTACAAGGGAGAGTAGGAATTGCAGATAGCTTTGAGATAGGGGGGTGAAAGTGATAGGAAGAGCAGGAGCCATATTCAGAACCTGAGATATGCAAAGAATCAGCTGGAGGATCGAAATGAGCATTGAGCACAACTTCGTCTACTCTATTAATTAATAATATCGGTGAATGATCCTTCCTGATGCTCGATCTTAGCCCAACGCCTTACTCCACGCTAATCACCATATGCCAGACCTAACCGAGGATCTTCAATCCGTTCTTCGTCTTACTTCCTGGTTTCTGAATTCCAGCGCCGGTCTTATCCTTGTTGTTGTTTCCGCCCTTGCCCTTGTTCTTGTTCTTTCCGTGGCGGTTGTCTCGGGGAGTGACCGCCTTGATCTCGGTGGTACTACGTCTTACTAGAACTGGGTGACTGCCAATATACTTTCCCTGCATCTCCCTCGCTGCCTGGAAATAGTCATCTCCATCACTAAAGCTAACGAACCCATATGCCTTACTCTTCGTCGTTCGCTTATCTCTGATAACTCTGGCTTTCTGTAAACTGGGCCATCTCGCAAACGCTTTATGAAGAGATTCATCAGTAACTTCTCCAGCCAGGTTACCAACAAACAACCGAAAGTGTGCAGGGTCCCATTCAAGTAGGGTAGAATCCGTCCATTGTGTACCACCTCCGGTACGAACAACCGTCTTTTGATTGGTCTTGGCGTCTGCTACAATCGATGCTACTCCAGTATCGTTGTGTGCAGCAGATGTCATGGCGGCTGTGTTCATGGAGGATCCTCCACCTAGTGGTGCAGCGTTTGCGCTCGTAGCAGCTCCGGAGCTCTCACCGGCAGGGTATCTACGGACTGCTCCTGTATAGCCAGTGCTCGACGATGTCGTTTCTTTGCCAGCGTATGCGGATTGCCACTGCGCAATCTGAGCTGCCATCTCTGGATCTTCTTCATAGGCTCGGTTTGGTCCCGCATTTTGGGATGGGGGTGCGAAGGGATTTCGGATTTGGGGCACGGCACCATAGGCAGGTTCAGGTTGCTGTGATGGAGTTGCAAAGCCACTGTAGGCTGGCTGTTGGTATGCAGGTTGTTGATAGGAGTTATATGCGGGTTGTGGTGCGGCTACTTGTCTGGGAGCAAATCCGCCAAATCCACCATATGAGCCACCGCGACCTGCATTGCCGCCGGATACATGAGGAGGTTTGAAAGATTGCGGATTCGATGATGGGGGCGGTCGCGCAGGCAGAGAAGGATGTGGTGCTGGGGTTGCTTTATTGAGACCTGGAGGCGGAGGGTAGGACATGATGAATTGCTATTCCTTTCTTGATGATTGATGGAACGTACCTCTTGCGCCTATCTACCTCTAGTATCAAGTGGGGTGTGCTATGGGGGCGATAGTTTGGAGTTGCAGCAGCCCGATCTTAGGGTTGATATGGATGCGATGCCAAACTAGTCTTGAACAGCTTCAAAAAGAACAAGGCCTAGCGAGTCAATATAGTCATGTGACCTAGACAGAGTTATGCCTAATTGCTGCCTTGCGGAGTGATCAATTCTTTTCTAGATTTATAAAACTGAGGCAAAAAGTGCTAGCCTGCATACAAGTCCTCCGGCTTAAATCACCCTGTGACATTGCAACTGGGGTCAGGCTGCATGTTAATCGAGCAAGAATAAAATAGGCCACGTGACATATTCTTGATGTTCAGCATTTTCTAATTGTGAGCAGATAAACATCAACAAGTCAGGCTGATGAACAAAATAATGATAAGAAAGATCACACTAGTTATATAGGCAATTAGTTACGGTAGCAGAAGTTTTAACGAAACGATTGATGCTAGGTATGGTATTTGTATTGCATGATAAAAACCAGTGCCGGTGAGGCATATCAAGTGGACAGGGCAGTACTGAATGCTATCGAAGCGGATGGAAAGCGGCTCATCTCACCACTATTGCCAGTTCGCTTTTTTGAATGTTTCCTTTTTAATATCAACAGGGCTGGAACTCTGGCTACTTTCGTCACACTGTGGGTGGCAACTGTCACAGGTGCAAAACCACGTATTTCGATCGTGGTGCTACTTCATTGTTAATTCTTACGCCTTACGTATGGCACTCCAGCCATGTATAACAGCGGCTTCTCGCATCTTCACCAGAAGAAGCCTTGGTAAAGTACACATGCACCAAAAATCGCCCAGTATGGATGCCAGCCCGGATTTTTTCTACTATACCTCTGGTAGATGGATGTAAGTTTGAAAAACATACTGTTGTATGCGATGCTAACATCTGGATTACATAGATATAACGAATCTTTACGACTCAAAGAGCGAGTAGTGAACTTCGACGTCATTGAGCTCAAGAAAGCTGCTGCAGCGGCCGTTCACAAAGATTCGACACAGGTCAGCGGCTTCTTTAAGCTTGCGGAAGGCGGGTTTAATAGAGCCTTTGAGATTACCATTGATGGGATTCCGGTGATTGCAAAGCTTCCGTATTCATCAACGTATCCCAAACACTTCACCGTCGCTAGTGAAGTAGCTACTATCAATCTCGTCAGATCATATGGAGTACCGGCCCCGAAGATCCTGGGTTATTCAGCCACTAGCAACAATGCTGTTGGCTCTGAGTATATAATAATGGAGAAGGTTAATGGCAGAGATCTTGGGGATGTCTGGTATAAACTCTCGGAAAAAGAGCGTCTAAAAGTCTTATCACAGGTGGGGAAGCTTGAGTCTGTACTATTCTCTATACCTTTACCTGCCTATGGTAGTATATACCACAAACCCGATCTGGAAGTCCCCACCAAGAGTGTGGATGTCGCAGTCGGAGATCCAGAAGCCGCCCAACTTTGTATTGGACCCGATGTTGCACAGAAATGGTGGTATGATGGTCGGGGACAGTTGCCGATATTCCGGGGTCCATGTAATTATGACTGCCGTAAATCTTTTGCCTCTAGATCCAGTATAACTAACCAAAGGAGCAGTCATAGAGCCAGGCGAGGTCTTTACTTCAGGCGCGGTGAAGGAATTAACGTGGCTCAAAGGTCATGCTCGTCCCCGTCTCCCTTATACTGTTGCACACAGAGATCTATATGACTATCAAAAGGTTTCACCGGCAGATCACATAGCAAGCATCGAAAAGTATCTGAAGATTGCTCCTTATCTGGTTCCAGACGACGAATTTATGTCACGGCCAACACTTCGCCATCCAGATCTCAACCCCCATAACCTTTTTGTTTCTGATGATTTCACTATCACAGGTGTAATAGATTGGCAGCACTCATCTGTTTTGCCTCTCGTCCTTCAAGCTGGCATCCCAGGATCTTTTCAGAATTTTGGAGACGAGGTGTCTCGTAATCTCAAGAAACCTTTTCTCCCTGAATTATTTGACAGCATGAGTATGGCAGATCAAGAGAAGGCTTTGGAGCAGCACCGTAAAAGGCAGCTCCATTACTATTACTTTGTTGCCACGGCAAAACATAACAAGCCACATTACAACGCTTTGAAACCAGAATCGACCATGGCGAAGCAAAAACTTCAGCAATATGCAAGTGCACCATGGGAGGGTGATAGCATCACTCTTAAAGCAGAATTGATTCGTGCTGTTCTGAATTGGTCGGTGCTGACTACTAGCAACAACAATAGTCCCCCCATATGCTCGATAGACTTCTCGGACGAGGAAGTAGCAAAGTGCCTAAGCATGGAGTCCGAGCAATATCACATTGATGTACAAATGGAGAAAGTCCGTGATCGGATCGGGGTCAATATAGATGGTTGGACTTCGAACGAAAGATATGAAGATGCTCTTGAGGAGAACAAATCCGTGAAGGCAGAAGCTGTCGTTAGCCTTGACCCTGCATCGAGGAAAGAGTTTCTTGAGAATTGGCCTTTAGATGACCACGAGGAGCATTAGTAGTTCTAGAGGCTGTCGAGATGGACGGCCGAAAAATTAACAGTTCCTACACTTGGCTACCATCAGCCTAATTAATTGGAGAATCAATAGACCTGAGAATATTCCTAACCTGCATAAAGTCATGTGATCCGAATATAGTTGATGCTGGTTGATGCCTGGTTGATGCCTGGTTGATGCCTGGTTGCTGCCTGACGGAGATGTCATTCTCTGGATAATTTTTTTTGGTGGGGAAAGAGAAATATCGGGCCGGGCGGAGGTGTTCGGAAAAACAGGGTTCGGAAACATCATGCCATACAATAAAAGTAATACTACTTATCCTTAAGGAGTGGGGGCAGACCAGTGTTATGGCTGAATAATCAACTAGCATGAATATGAATATACTATGGGAGAAAGAACCGCAGCTAGCTTGTAATGGCAGATGTCAAGCTAGATAGGGATCTGGAGGAGAAACTGACATTGGGCGAAGGTGAGAGAGGGAGAGAGATAATTGTTCCATTTTTGGTCTCTATCTCTATTTTACTTCTCCTGTATATATAAAAGAATAAATAGAATAGCCAAGTGAAGTGAATGTTCTACAGTACAGCTTTGACCGTAAGGGGCCTACAGTAAATTCGCGCAGTGATTGTGACCCAACAAACGTGAAAACGAGGGACGAACAGCCACCACGTACGAGTCAATGGATTCATAACATGTCTCTGATGCCGCTATGCAGATATATAAGCAAACCCAAACCCCGAGTGTTCCGCAGGCAAAGAGCAAAGGCTTGGAGTGGTTCGTTACGTCTGTGTTTTGAGTATCAGTTTTGGCTAAGACTAGCCCCTCCTTGCGGTCATACACTAATCATCCTCTCCACCACCACCTTCACCACCACCACTCTGAAGAACTTCTTCCTTCCACACCAACAACCATCCCAACAATCCACGCTATTCAGCCTCACTTAACCTCCACACTGTAAGAAATCCCTTCTCCAGATAATCACCATCTTCTCTGACCAAGCTGCATAGACAAAACTACATACTCGCTCAACATGTCTGGTCCAGTGTAAGCACCCTTGTCCCTCACAATTTACCCCTCCAACACCTCGTTGGCGGCGTCAACAAAGAGCATTCCGAACCCCACGACTCAATGGCCTTCCCAGTCATGGCAGACTGCGGAGAGGTGTCGTCCCAGCCAGTTTCCTTTCTCCAGAATATCTCCTAACAGATTCTCTTATGCCTCAGTGAGCGCCTGGCTGGCATAAATCTCGGCGGGCCGCCGAGCGGACATGCTGCCCACATACACCAGACATCTCAGAAAACTAACAATGCTCCCAGTGGTGACTTCGGCCTTATCGGCCTGGCCGTTATGGGTCAAAACATTATTCTCAATGCTGCTGATCACGGTTTCACTGTTGTTGCCTTCAACCGTACCGTATCAAAGGTCGACCACTTCCTCGAGAACGAGGCCAAGGGAAAGTCAATTGTTGGCGCACACTCCATCAAGGAGTTCGTCGAGAAGCTCAAGACTCCTCGCCGTATGATGTTGCTCGTCATGGCCGGAAAGCCTGTTGATGACTTCATTGAGACCCTCCTCCCATTCTGTGAGAAGGGTGATATTATCATTGATGGAGGCAACTCTCATTTCCCAGATACCAACAGACGAACAAAATACTTGGCCGGAAAGGGAATCAGATTTGTCGGTAGTGGTGTCTCTGGTGGTGAGGAGGGTGCCAGATATGGTCCTTCTATCATGCCTGGTGGAAACGAGGAGGCCTGGCCATACATCAAGGATGTCTTCCAAAGCATCGCTGCTAAGAGCGATGGTGAGGCATGCTGTGAATGGGTCGGTGACGAGGGTGCTGGTCACTACGTCAAGATGGTACACAACGGTATTGAGTACGGTGACATGCAACTTATTTGCGAAGTATGCGACCTCTACCCTGCTCAACAAGTAACATCAGCTAACACCACATAGGCCTACGATATCATGAAGCGTGGTCTAGAAATGACGAACAAGGAAATCGGAGACGTTTTCACGAAATGGAACAAGGGTGTATTGGATTCTTTCCTGATCGAGATTACCCGCGATATCATGTACTTCAACGACGAAGACGGAACTCCTCTCGTAGAGAAGATCTTGGACGCTGCTGGACAGAAGGGTACTGGAAAGTGGACTGCCATCAACGCTCTTGATCTCGGTATGCCAGTCACTTTGATCGCCGAAGCTGTTCTATCTCGCTGCTTGTCATCCATCAAGGAGGAACGTACAACTGCTTCCACAAAGCTGAAGTTTATTGGACGCTCAAACAAGTTCGAGGGTAACAAGGAGCAATTCTTAGATGATCTTGAGCAAGCTTTGTATGCTTCCAAGATCATCTCATATGCTCAAGGTTTCATGTTAATGCAAGAGGTATGATCGTTGAGCGCCAAACACTAAATGCCTACTAACATATTTGTAGGCTGCCAAGGAGTACGGATGGAAGCTTAACAAGCCATCCATCGCCCTCATGTGGCGTGGAGGCTGTATCATCCGTTCCGTCTTCCTCAAGGATATCACCGCCGCATACCGTGCCGATGACAACCTCCAGAACCTCCTCTTCAACGACTTCTTCAACGATGCCATCCACAAAGCCCAACCTGGTTGGCGTGACGTTGTCGCCAAGGCAGCTCTCCTTGGTATCCCAACCCCAGCTTTCTCGACCGCTCTCTCATGGTTCGATGGTTACCGCACTGAGGATCTCCCAGCAAACCTACTCCAGGCCCAACGTGATTACTTCGGTGCCCACACCTTCCACATCAAGCCTAAGTTCGCAAACGACAAGTACAAGGTTGGAGAGAACATCCACGTTAACTGGACCGGTCGTGGTGGAAATGTCTCAGCCTCTACATACCAGGCATAGATAGATAGTGGAAACGCGTATACGACGTAAAATTTGATGGCGGACGGAATGCGCTGTACTTAGACTTTGCATGCAACTAGGACTGATGGTGCAATATTAACTACCAATTTGAATTTTAATGCCCATTTTATTCCTCCTTTGATGTCTTGATAGTGATAAGTATACAAATTGTTGTGAAATGCTACGACGGCTCCCTTCCAGTTTACCGACATGTCTTGGCCCTAGCTCTCTTCTATTTGGGAGTACTGCTCCTCGTTTGTCACTGTCACGGGTTTTCAATTTATTTGGATAATTTAGAAAACTAGAAATTGCAACGCCATTTAACGCAAGCGTCAGATTAACTAGCCTCAGGAGCTAAGAAGTCGAGCCAATCAACAGAGTTAAATGTGATCCTAATTTGTACCATATGGGACCGATTACACGAACCAAGCTTGAGTGATCCTGGAGACGTGGGAAGTTCCACAGGTCTAGTCTACCATATATGAGTTGGAACGTGAAAGAAGTGACATTAATACATGGGGCTTGTCATTAAAGCGGCCTATCCTAGCCGTACATATTTCCCTTCAAGATAACCTAGCAGTTGCTCACTCGTGAATATCCGGACGTTCCCTTTCCTTTGGTAGCACTACATAAAAACGTTAAGCTCCCTAGACATAAAATCATGGGTATCGAAGAAGCTGCCAGAATATGGCAGCAGCAGAACGCCAAGATTTTAGTGATGTTCTCCAAATGAAACCAAAAAACTCCAGTTCCCAACCTTATTAACTTTTTTAACATCACCAAAACTCACTAAACACCCTTGAACAGCTTTCTTAAATATATTGCTGCGAAATGGTATCCTAGACCTCGTGATGGGCGGCCCCCAGATCGATAGCTTCTTAGGGCTCGGTTTCGTTCTTTGACGTGTCTGCTTGGTTCGCAAGTTCGAGCTCTTCGAAAGCCTTTGCTACTTCGGCTCGCATCAATCGTTCTTGCTTCGGCATCATCTGTCCTTGCGCATCTCTTCCGGAAATCACCTGAGTGTAATCTCGGCTCATATTGGTGAACACTTCTTCGGCCTTGATAGACATCGCCTCGTTGACCTCCTTGCACATTTTGGTAAGTCTCTGTTCGACTTCTGTACAGCTCTCAGCGAACATGTCGAGGTTGGTTGCGACACCTTCCTCTAATTGCCCCTTCATTCTCACGTACATTCCGCTACCAGACTCTGCCGCACATGTCTCATAAGTCTGAGAAAGCCGCTCGGTTACCACAGGGACAAATTCTCTGTTCGCCTCCCGTTGAAGATTGCTGATGAGCTCTACCATCTGCGTGGCTAGGTTGACGAAGATTGCCTCGTATGTGCGAAGTTGCTCTCCGAGCATCATCAGCCCAGCAGCTCCGGCTCCTTGCTTCAAGCTACGATCCTCGATGTCTTTGTGGAAAGACGTCAAAAGGGACTTGGACTTGCGTGTAAAGCTCTGGAGAACGTAAGGCAGTTTCCTCGTGAATGCTTTCTCCCAGTGCGATGCTAAGTGTTTGACGATTGGAGTGCAAAGCTGTAGGTTGAGATCATGGAGGCCTGCAGCATTAGTGAACACACCATTTCGTCGGACCAGAGCTCTATACGTGCACCAATGAAACCCTCCTTGCTGGCGTTGGCCCCAGCTTTGTGATGTCGGAACGGCGTTCGACACTGCAGTTTGAATCACTCTATCGAAATTGTGAAAAATATTATCAGTCAAAGTATCCACTATGTTATAACGTCAGTAGATTGGAACCTTGCTGGGAACACAAAACCTACTCATTTCATCAAGACAGCCTTTCACTGCAGCGTCGAGTGACATATCCAATTGATTCAGTCGTGTCTTAAGGAACTTATGTTCGACTCGTTGTTGTGCATCCGATATCTTGAGTCCCGTCCCGTCGTTTGAAGACCAGATGCTCAACGAATTCAAAAATTGCTGTATATCGGTCAAAAAACGACGGCAATTTGACGCTCGAACACCTTCTGTCAAGCTTTTACAGTGTTTTTGAAGCTGAGGAATCTCCGTCTCCTCTGTTGACCTGAATCCGGGCACTGTCGAGTCTCTCTGCAGGCGACCCGACATTTGCTGGTAGGCACGGGAGCTGCAACAAAAGACACGTAGCGATTGAGCGACCTGATTATAGTCTCTTTTATCTTCAGCAGGATCGAAATTGTCCTCATCTTCCTCCATGGCAGTCTCTTGATCCAGCTCTTTGATTCCTGCGGCAAAATCTAGCTGAATGGCTCCTCTAGAATAATTGTTTCTGCCTTCTATACACACAGCGGTCATTCGAGTTTCGATCTTGAATCGCTCTGCCTGTAAAGTATTGATCTCAGCATTGATTTCCTTGGCTTTTCCATCAAGATTTAATCGTTCTCTCCTAGCACGCTTCTTATTTTCTTTAAGGGTAGACAACCTTTCTTCGATGTCTCCTAGTGTGAGTGGTTCTGCCTGTACATCCTCATCAGAAGTTTCCCTCGCAGAATCCGAATCCTGGCTTTCCGTATCTGAGTTGGCGACAGTCTTTTTATTGTCGTCCGAGACTTGATCTTCTTCCTCATCATCAATGGATTTTCTGGATTTCTTGAATACTTTGCCAACTTCCTTACACTTTCCTAACCGTTTGCGCTTTTTCGTCTTTTTGTTCGCAGAAGGCGCAAAAACTGGTTCACCCTCACAATCATCCTTCAGCTTCTCCCAGATATCGATTTCATCGTCCGCGTCGTTCACGATTTCTAGATACATGTCTCTATTGGTCTTCAACTCTTCTAAGGACGTCTTCCTCTCTTTTATATCTTTATCTATACCATCGAGCCTAGCCCAATCAGCGGATGTTTCCTCTTCAAGACCCAACGAATCAGAAGCTTCCGTTACTGTTTCACCTGTATTAGTAACTGGGTGTGCGTAGTACAATTCTTTCTTAAGGACCTAAAAGCCAAGTTTACTCACTGCTAATGTCATCGGTTTTGGAGCAGATGAACGTAATTCTGCTAAACTTTCCGTCATATTTCAGTTGTCGCTTGAAGGATTCTCCAAGTAGTGACTTGGCAGCTTTGTCATCTACGGCTCGATTTATTGGTGCAACAATCCATAAGCCAGTACCTGATACACCGGGAGTTAGTTTGATTTTGTAGTTTTAGTATTTGGGCCGTGAAACACATTTCTTGAGCTTGATTTCTGTCCGACAAAAGCTCTAAGTGAGCACAGTCACACAAAAACCGGTCTTTAATCTCAAAGAGCTCTCTGACGCAACTTACACTCTTTCATATAACCAGCAGCAACTGCAGCACGTGCTGCATTGGAGTCGTGAACGCCTGGAAGATCCACAATCACTGCTCCTGTAGACAACGCATCTGACTTTGTGAATATTCTAACCACTTTGATCAGCGGCCAGAACTCCATTTGCTTCTTCTCTAGCTTAGAGCCCTTGTCTTTCTTCTTAGTAGACTTTTCCTTGCTATCAACGAAATATTGCAAATCTTTATAAAACGGCTCAGGGCGAGGGCTCAGAATATATTTTGTACTGCCCAGGACATTCTTTACATCTGTGTTGCTCATCAACTCCGCAACCGTGGCTTTGGCTAACATATCCTTCGTATATCCAGGGTATACAGCTCTACACTTTGCATAAGCGACACCAGCTTCAGACTAAAGCATGTGTTAGTTCAGTACCAGTAAAGACGGAGCAGAAAGATGATGTCTCAGATTGCATACTTCAGGATTTGTGTATTCTCGAGATATCTCGCCGTGATCATCTAAAAGCTATGAGACTGAGATTAGTATCTTCTTGATTTATATTCCACATAAGCTGGATGTTGTTGGCCAATTAGGAGAGACATGAGACCTACTTCGCTTAAAGATGTTTTAAGATCCTTCTCCCAGTCAGATGCTTTAATAAACTCAATCTCGCCACGATATTTAGCACTTGGATGTTTGTTGTTATTGTAGGACATTTCAGTAACGACTGCCGTGCATGCACGCATGCAATTGGTTGGAACAAGACGCTCCTCATCTAGCATCGCATTGATTACTGAAGACTTTCCTGCGCCTGTATTTCCGACAACCCCAATGATCGTTGGTGCGTCAGTGTTTTGCTCTCGTAGTAGGTCAAGATTCCGAAGAAAATAGGTGGCATCTTGGTCACCAGCTCCTTTCTCTAGCAGTGGTGCCTTCAAAGCATCTAAGAAGTCCTTATACTTCTTGACCTCAGCTTCTCTACAGTAGACACAAATTAGCAATTGCTCTCTAAGGTAGACTCTTGGAATAAGGCATCGAGTGTAACAGGGCTATGCCATAACGCGAGAATAGTGCTTACAAAGCTTCGGGTGTGCCTTCATCGATAGCCTGTTGTATGCTAGCGGTCAGAGAGATGCGTTCAGTAGCAGCGGCTGCGACATCGTCAGCCAGCGATTTGTCTTCTTTCCCAACTTCAGGTTTAGAGAGGCCTATAGTTTCTTTGAGGTCGATGACAAGTTCCTTTTCAACCTGACCATTGTGTCCAGAATTCGCAGTTGTTGCCTGTAAATCTGGTCTTTCATCGGGCGGCTCTACCTTAGACTCGACTTTGGTGGCTGGAATGTTGTGAATTTGCGGGTCAACAGGCTGCAAAGGGATCAGAGTCCCATGGACAGAAATTGGAGAGGGTGAGTTTGTGTGTGCGAGGTGTGCCGTGAGAACGATCGGATCGCCTGCTATAGCGCTCAGTTGACTTAAAGGAGTTGATTCAGAAAATATGCCACCCCCGATTTTGAGAGTAACATTAGTCTTAACTTGAGTTTGCTTTATATATGCCGACCGTATTTTCTCTATTGGATGGGTCGGCTTGGCTATGAACCAGAGGAAGTTCTCGCCATCTAAGCGTTGTTCATGCTGAAGCACACCAACCACAAGTTGACCAAAATTGCAAGAAGGGCGGTGCTGGCTACTTAGCGCAGCTTTACGGATAGCACTTTGCGCCGTATTGTTCACTATTTGGAAGAGTCAATAAGAATCCTAATCCAACTTTGGAGTGATATCTTAGTCGTACTTCCTAGAGTAGCACTTTACGATAAACGTGTAGGCTAACTTAAAGTAGTCACGAGGAAATTAGGGGAGGTTTGGCGGCAAAATTCTTCCAATCTTTCAATATAAACTTAACAAGAGGTCTTCGGGTGAGTACCAATGAACGAGTTTCAATTCCGGCATATAAGGTTCCAATAAATTTAGTTTATTTAGCTGTTAAGCACAACGACGCGTTTGCGTTATCAAACGCGCCACACTATTTAGTGGGGTGTATCACGTGAACCATGTACGATGACTTCTGACGGGTGAAGACATGGTCTCTTCTGCTTGCAACACATCCTAAGTAATATTCTCAAGATTCGAAATTTCATGGTCTTCGCCCTAGTCTTCGCACGATACTACGTTTCTATGTACATACCTGTGCAAGATAAGGAGGATTTTCTCTGGACTACGTCAAAGCTGTACGCTGGCAGGCTATAAACAAACTCCATGGCCACTATATTTGCTAACCATCGCTGAGAATCTGTCACCCTTTTCTGCAGCTACTCTTTTATTGTGGTCCTTCAAGTAATTCGAATTTTGTGTTATACGGACGACAGCTAATAAAAATCATACAAACTAAAGATTGAAAAGTCAGGCTCTACTTTTATTCAGATGATGGCACACTCTTGTCACGGAAGATTAACAAATGTCACACCAATAATAAGCTTTATACAAAGCTATCTTCATGAGATATGATGGATATCTTAATTACATCTCTAGTCATGGTGAACTTCAAATTGAAGTTGTACAGTGCATCTGGTAGTTCATGAACAAATGTTCTCATTATCGTTTCGCCGCCAGCGATCAGGCACAAGTTTCCCTTTACTTCCAACTTGCCCTTCTCAAAAATTCGGGTATCATAAAATACAATCCTATCAAGCCTCCCAAACAAGCATGCAGCATCAGAGCGTGTATAGGAGATCTGCTTCCAGCAGCAGTATCTCAGATCGCCCTTTAGGTCTTTTTTCTAAAGATCTTGTCCCAGCCTCCAAAGAGCCAGTCATTTGTATGTCGCCCGGCATAAGTATGCACATTGGCCTTGCTTCTATCAAATTCCACGCTTCTGCACTTTTGCATTGACCCGCTTCTAGTCGAGTAGGTCGGAGAAGATGGTCCAGAATTGTTCTTTGGTAGTTCCTTCGGAGTGGTTGGCGATGTCCAGGCTGGTTTCTCAATCATGTCGCTCAATGTTTCTCGAAATGAATTTCTACGTCCCCGCGAAGGGTACTGGTGCGTTGATGGACGCTGAAGACCGCGCCCATAGCGTGTACGCGGGCCAATATCACGTTGACCAGCGGCATCTTTCTCTGATACAGCGTGACGATGAGGTATGAAGAGACCTGCTATATGGGAGCGATCTTTTTCAGAGGGTTTGCTCAGTGATGAGGAAGTCGTCGTGGTCGAGTTTGTGGGACAGCATGAGAATGAAGACAATGTGTCTACCGTCGAATCATTTTCGGTATTGACTGTAGAAGCTGACCGGTTACGACAAGAGTCGGTATACAGACTTCCAGGCGTTGAGTTTGAAGGTGTGGTAGAGTAAGATTTGTCCATCTGATTATGAGCGTATGAAGCGTGAGATCTAGAAGGATTTTTGTGGATATGGGGGAATACACAAGAAGTTTATATACTACTATTCTTCAGAAGCTAACAATACCACGCGGCTTCAATCCCGGGAGTCGGCACGGGTATTATGGAAGACAAGAAACTTGGCTTTATGTCACGATGCATGACTACTCAACTATTTCCTTAGCTGATGATGATCCGAACTCCAAGACGTATCTCATTGGACACAATTAGCATAGGCAACAGTATAGAATATGATTGATGGTCATTTGGTTCTTAACGAGAATTATCCAAGTACTTGATGGAGGGACTTCCTCGCTAAGGCCCAGAATCCAGAGAAACGTTCAGAGACCATGTTCGGGGCTCCCGAACCATGAGATCCACTATCGAAGACACAAATGCTATAGAGCAGAGCCAAGGTCACGATGTATGAGCAAGTTCTAGTTTGGGAGATACTCTCGCGAATGAGCCTATCCACAGTGCCGTTCCGTTGGAGAGAATCAAATCCATGCTCGACCGACGAGCCGGGACAATACGAAATCAAGAGCCGTATGTTCTAATGGATCATACAGTCAAGAGTCAAGATGATGCATCAGAGCACAGGATAATTTACGATGGATATTATGTGAGCTCGCTGTTCACGTGACTAGCAAAGAACCAATGACAGAACGATTTATATGGTAGTTCTGTGTGTATTGAACAATACGATCCAAATATACTAGCTAGATACCTAGAGAGATGGAGTAAGGAGCCTACAAAGTTATATTTCGCGACTTACCTACCTGTTGGCCAGTTGGCTTACAAATAGAAGCTGGTAAACACTGAACTATATCTGTGTCACAGATTCAACCTGATTTTGAGCACAATAAAGGCCGATCAACTTGATTTGGCAGTCTTTAACTTCGTATTTTATGCCAGAGACTGATTTACTTACAGAATTTTGACAGATCAAGCACTAGCCTTCGGACATGGCAAGGCAGTGTACAAACGATGCATTTTTCATTTATTAATATTATGTGGTTTTAGATGTATTGATCAAGACCCGACGATACTTCGGTTGTCATCGACTCTCCGACCCTCTAACCACGAGACTGCGTCTGCTCTATTTTTGCACACTCGAGCTTGGCCGGGGCCGGTAGCACCTAATTCTGACTGGGACCCTTCCAGTGTCATATCCGCCATGCAGAGAATCTGCAGTCTGAGGTATTCAAAACAGTGAATGGCATGCTCATCATTACGCTCTCCTCCAAAGCCAAAGCGGCTGTTTACGATGAGTTGATGGTACGTATCCACATTGAAATATAAACAATGAAGCGCATGGGTCCAACCCGCTTCGAACACATCATTCACGATAGGCGCACCGAGGAGAGGATAATCTCTGTGGTTCGGTATAGAGACACTTCCACTTCCAACTTGAGTTTTTTGTTAGAAAATCAAAACAACCCACAACATAACGAAGATGATGACTTACGGGGAAGTAACATATCCCAATTTCTGCGGATTTCTAACCTATCCGCATCCGAGGTCATGTTTGGCATGAACTTATCAGCCTGGACGGCGGGTGTCGTGTATTCATGAGATTCTAGTCATATCGTCAGATAAATTCCAAGCCATGCGGCCGGGCGATTACCTACTTGTCACATACAGTCCATTAATATCGCCTCCAGCTTCCGTTCCCGGCCGCGTCGACGCCGAAAGAGATATTTGACCACCATTCCGCAAAAGCTGCAGCGCGATGATGCTTTGCAATACCACGATCGTACCCCAGCGCAGCCAGACCAAAGTTTTTGCGTTCTCCCGCTTTGCTGCGCGCTTCCGCCTGGGTGATTCTCTTTTGGTTATGGGCGGATCCATGGACAAGGTCGTTTCCGAATCATCTCCAGAGTCAAAGTCCAGATCTCCCTTTTCCATGGTCGAGTAATTGATCTCCTCGCACATATTTTGGTTGGCCATCGCAGCAGGTCTACATAAAACTATTCGGATCCAGCCCAGAGAAATCCGACTTTTAATGAATATAGTAAAAATAAGTAAAGCCTGCTTTACAAATGACAAAGTAATGAAAAGGGAAAAAAGAGATCAACTCAAGAGATGACGCTTCAGAAAAAAAAGAGAAACAAACGATTAAAAGAGATGGGCAATGGTACGATGTTTAAAATACCTGGTTACAGAAATGTTTCAAGAGTCTGAGATCGCCCACGTCGTTGAAACAATAGAGGTCCGAGCCCGAGCTGGAACTTTGGGTATGGGTCTTGGCGCGAGTTTCCTGGCGCAGGACCAACTAAACAACGATAGGCCACCAGCTTTCAAAACATTGTTTTGCGGGATCGCATGTACTGATTATGTACACGAAGTTAAGATCGTAGCAGTTCCCAATTGATTTGCTTCCTAGCGTCATATGAGGGAGCCTCAACTCCAATACAGTAATTGTGGAGGTTACAGACGAAGAAGCTTACGGGAACCATGGCCCAATACCTCCCCTCCTCCTGAACTGCCTACAATGGTTATCCATCTCTGCTTGGTAAAGTATCTCGAGGCTGTAGAACACTCCTTATAGGGTTGTGCAGAAAAGACCGAGTTTGTTCTATACGACATTACTTTCCAATATCTTTCCCAAAACAGTGCAATCACAGATTTAATCAATCAAGTTATTATATCTCACTTACGTCGCTGCGCTCATTCTCGACCAAGATGCTTCAAGGGCCATATCTCCTCATTGTTGGCATAAGTTCAGTAATGTAAATGATATTGGCTGCAGTATTAACTTATTATCTCGTCCTAAGCAGGATTTAGGTATTTCAATATCGCAAGGGATTCGTCGTTGTCTCCAACAGAGCTGAGTATCAATATTTATCATGTTTGTAAGTTGGCAGAATTAATATGAGAAATCAAATATGTATGTTTTGTCATGAAACTCTTTTCGATTGATTCGCATCAAGATGCTCTAAAGTACTCTTGTACAAATGCAACCACAATCATTGCCACATTTCGCGGTATGATAGAATTCCAAACCCATTTCATGCCACCTGGAGATCTGTTGGTTCTCATATCCCTTCTTCCATCATGTCTCGTTGTTAAATACATCCAGACCGATTAAACCTGGTACAAATTTCGACCTGGCTTCACTCTTTTGTGAGGGAGCGCCAGCCCCAAATAATTGAAAGAAACATGTGATGTCTCGCTTGACCCGCTTGACCCGCTAAAACGCCTATAATATTAGATGAACCCCCTGAACTCCTCGTCGCTGTGTTGTGCCTAGCTTTATTCCGAATCAAACCCTGATTGTTGGCCTCTCCTGTTACTCCACCATATTCCTTCCCATGCTTTTGCAAAACGCCATTAATACATGAAAGTTTTCTCTAGTAAACCTCAATCCGTTGCTAACCGAGCGAAGTGTTTGCTCCAAATCCATCCGACCTCTTCTGAGGTATCATCTTGATTTTTGGCTAGCCAAAGCTCTCCTTTTTCTCCAATGACATCGAAGATCTGCTGATAGTTAGAATCTAATCCTCAAGCGATTATATATATTTAATGGACAACTTACTTCACCAGCCTGATACGTCAGATAAGGGTATCCGGCTTCTTTCTTAGTAGCGCTGATGTTGAACTCAAATAAGCTTGCCGCTAGGTAGAGAACATTGTAGCCGGTATGAGTGTAGCGATCTCGAGATGAAGCCCGAGAAGACCTCGGACCATCATCCGGGCCATCAGGTAGTGGCATTGCTGAGTGAAAAAGGCCCGAATATGGTCTCACTGCTGATTGCAATGGCCCGTCAATATGGTAACCCGAATTATGAGTTGAACCAGACTCGCGACGATGCTGAGTATTGTAGTCGTTGCTGGCCCGTGGTACGCCATTCTCCGATGTGAAACTTCGTCCAGTGCTTGGTCTAGCGTGCAGTCCACCATGTTGACGAGATCCAGACATAGATACTGCATCCGGCGTTGCTGGAGAGGCAGACCCATTTCGTGAATGTCCTCTACCAAATGACTGATTTTGCATCGCAAACTGTGGATTGCCAGGTGTGGTTGCGACCATTGGGGAGAAGGTGAATTGACCACTATAATCGGGCGTTGGAAGACTAGGAGATCTATCGCTATTGATGGAAAGAGCACGAGAGCGGCTGGATAAATTGGATGGTCGACCTTTCCCATCGTTCATGGTGGATTGAGACGTCCGACTCTTCATCCCAGTATCTAGGAACGCACCATTGATAATACCTAGGTCTTGGGCCCGAGCTTCGACGTATTTGTAATCACGAGTAAACATATCCACAAGTTCAGGGATGTCCTTTGGAATTTGTCTTTCCTCTAGGACAACCTGTACCTTTTCTTGCCATATTTGAAACCACTGGGCCTGGATGTTAACGAATTGAGCTGTACAAATATCGCTTATCTTCTGTGTGAGGGTAGATAATTTAGGTAGCTCTAGCTTCAGCGTGTCGTTTAGCGCCTCGTATTCTGTTACTAACTGCTTGAGCTTCGCGTCAGCGCTTTTACCCGCCGACTTGAGGAGTAAATATTTCTCATAATCAAGGCGACGTTTGGCACGCTTTTTCATCGCCAGCCCAGGCGGTGAATAGGTCGCAATGACAAGTTCTAAGGGCTCAATCAAAGAGCTTCTTACAGCAGAAACCTACTTCTCATTAGGGAATGGCACGGGAGGGTTAGATTAGAAATACGTACATGATCTTCTAATGCGATAGTACCCATGTCTCTCATTGACATGTTGAATCTAACCCACTTGCTCTCAATTTCGGGAGAGGAGCTCGGGCCGCCACGCATTACAAGCTCCATTGATGAGAGAAGTCTGAGGAAGTCATTCACATGAGATGTGACGTTCCGCGTGTAGAACTCAGCGTCACGGAGAACAATCTGTAGCCGCAGATAGTCATCGCTATATTTTTCATGCAGTTTAAGGTAAACTGGGTCATCATTGGGTCGAGTGCCCGCGGCCTGTACCTTCTCGGCACGTCGACCAAATGCCTTGGCAAATCCAATGCGGACGTCCGACTCTTTTCGTTTCCGACCAACAATCTTGCCAACCAGTTCTACCCTCTTTTTCAAGTCATTGATGGTAGTGAGCAGTGTCCCGATTGTCTCATTTGCAACTCGCAGTGCGTCGGCGTCAGGGTGATCATCTGCGGTATTTTTTATGACATCAGCAAGGAGGAGCTTGTATCTAGTGATACGTTGAACAGGTTTAACCAGAAGGGCATCGAGGTCCCAGGCGGCAGTCAGATCTTTAGCAACTGTGTTGCATTCATTAAGCCACACTTTGACGGCTGGATCTGCTTGAAGTATCGTCAAGCGCGAACTTGAGAGTTCCTGATTACGAAGGAATTCAGTATAGATAGATTGCATTGTCGGAAGATGGTGAACAAAAGTCGCTCCGATAGAAGTCTTGGAATCCTTTTGTACATCCGTATCTTCGGCCAATGTAGCTGCTACTGAAAGCCTATCCCCAACAGCGGCCGAAGGATCCGACGAGGCGGTCGTGATGGCTTTGCTTTGTCTCGATCTATTGGTTCTAGGGGAGTAGATACTAGATGCACTGCTCTTCAGAGCCTCTAGTAGTTCCGTGTGGAATACTACGATGTCTCTGGTATTACGAAAGATGGACTTTATGTCGTTGCCATCCAAGTTCGGACAAGCCTCAGCAGTTCCCTTGTATATCTCCTCGACAACATTCATGTCCTTTACATAAACTGACTCTGTGTCAATCAGCTCTTTGATTATCATCATTCGCTGTTTCAGCTTCGCCTTGGCCTTCTCTGCAGTAATCCTCTCCTCTTCCGTTGCATATTCATCCTTCAAATCGAATGTTTGACTAGCTGTAACATCTTCCAGCGATATTTGAGTGCTCGACCTCGGCGTTGTAGACCTGGAAGGCCGTAGTGAGTAAACGTCATCGCTTGCACGTCGCGAATCCGTATTACGACTCGCGCCATTCTGGCTTGATTGATATACACTAGATGGGGGACGTCGATTGTTAAAACTCAAAGGCGGCGTGGATCGCGGCGGGTGAATAAATGGTGATTCTTGAAGAGGTGGCGGTGGAGGTGCGTAATCTGGCCACTGTGTTAAGCCGCCATTGTCACTGTTGGCAGGCGCCTGAGGTGGGTCTGAAAATGTGATTCCAAACCCCTCTCCAGTAGAAATGGGCGGGAGCTGATGTTGCTGAGGGCCGGCAGATCCAAGGGATTCTGATGCAAAGAGGGGCAGAGGCTGTACAGCATGTAGGTCCGGAATCGCTGGTACTGGTGGGTAGCCAGAATATCTATCACTAGTGTCTACCGAACAATCCGTCCACGCGGATTGCTGACTTGCACGGCTTTGATAAGAAGGTCGAGAATCCGGATGTGGTTTATGCCTGGTATTGTAGCTCTCAGCCTCACTTGAGTTTGGGCCACCAAACCCATCAGAGCTGTCGTAGTCCATTTCAGTCACGGGGGTACTCATGTAATCGTGGACATTGTTCATGCCCGAGAGGCCAGAAGCAAGTGGAGTGTGCTCTGATGGCTGGAACCCATCAGATTCTGGAGTCCGAAATCCTGTCCGTTGGTCATGCTCCCTGGCAGTAGCAAACTCTTGGTCTGAATGAATATTTATAGGTATAGTTCCTCTCTTTTCGGCAAGAGATTTCTCCTTCGGGCTAGGAGATGTGAATCTGGCGGCGAATACTGGAAGCTGCCCATATTCAGAGTCTCGCTTAAATGCACCTGGAGGAGACGATTCGTTCACAAACCCACCGTTTGTAGGCGTGGACTCTTGTGTTACTTCTGTGGGCGATGCATCAAGCATCATTTGAATAGTCCCATCCTCGATTTGCATAGAATTTCTAACCCCAAAGGTGGCCTGTTCTGGGCTCAATTGGTTCCATTCAATGACCTGGGCAGATAGGGGCCGAGCATTATAGCGCATGTGTGCAGGTTCGGTCTGAGGCTCATTATCAAAGTCAGTGACACCTGTTGCATTGGATATAGCCGAGGCAGGAGCTTCATCATCGTCAACAAAACTTCCTGGCATACCCAGTGTTGGCGAATCATTATCTATTGTGTCGTGGTTTCGGACAACATCAAGCGGCTTCGTGGGCTGAACAAATGAAGTGGAGACGTGTAGTTGTCTGGTTGGGCTGGATGTTGTTTCTGAGGCCATTGTAGGTTCTGGGCTAGCTTGAGCATCTCTCCTTCCCTGCTCTTGTTCCGCTTTGGTGCGTTGATGTAGACGTGCCATGTTCGCTGCTCTTACTTCATCCTGTTTGCTCTTCTGCATTGAGTATGTGTATGCTCTCTGTATTTTCTTACGTGCTAGCCCATAATCCACTGGCTGGTCTTCAGCTTCTCGCTCCTTTTGTTCATTGGCCTTACCATTACGTGTCACTCTCATACCAGTCCGGCTATGTTGTGGGGAACCAGACCTGTCAGCAAGGCGCTGTCGCGAGTTTGCAGTTGATGCAGAGGAGATGGGCTGCCGAGGACGTGAGCTTCTTAGCGGAGGCGATGTTTTAGAAGGAGGAGAGGATATCACAGCCGTTAAGCTAGAATTAGTTCTGGGTCGATCAGGCTCCCTCACTTTTCCTCTCGAGTGTGTTGGTGTGGTTGTGCGGGATCCGGGTGTTTTGGGGTGGTTTACGGGAGGCGTAGAACGACCAACAGGACTCCATGGCCTTTCTTCTGCTCTCTGGAAGTTTCGTTTAGCTGTGGTTTTGGTCGTGAATGGGGAGTTTGAGCGACTAGATGAAGTGGGACTAGATGAATCCCAAGAAGGCTTTTTGATCACTGGGAGTCGACTAGGCAGTTTTGTAGCTGCGGGAACGCTGGGGACCGAAGACACTGGTGTTTGAAAGGATGGCTCCACACCACTCATGGTATTAACCCTTCTATCAACAAAATCGCTATGGTTGCGATTGTGTCCTGGTGAACTACCAGACTTTTTGGTATCAACATCCTCTAAAGCTGGAGTAACACCTAAATACCACGCGGTTGGAGATGACGGAGAAACATCGAGATTCGATTTGCTTCGCAAGTGCGACGACTGGGGAGGATGCAAACTGGACTCGGAGATCCGCCGAGTTGCGACATGAGGTATTCCATAGCCAAAGTCTACGCCATGCTCCGAAGTGAGAACCTCGCCAAATAATGGGCGATGGCCGGGAGTCTGCGTTGGAGGTTTCGGTGACGTGGGAGAAAGATTGCTCATCGACTTGGACGCTTGAGAGATATTTCCAGCTACCGCATTCCTAGGTCGAGTCGCCCGAGCCGTACCCGAAAGAGTATTATTTGAGTGTTGGTCTTCGGGTGCAAACCTGGTGCGCTGGGTTGGCCGACTGTTGGATGGGGATTTGACCCCAGCTTCTCTTGTTATCCCCCCCGCTCTCGAAGTGGCCGCTGTCTCGGCGTCTCCCGTGGAACGGCCCTGATAACCAATTCGTTCCTTCATGTAACCAGGACCGCCCGTGTTACTCTCTTTGGTAACCACTCGTGGCACCGGCCTCCGCGTTGTGGAGGATGCAGGAAGGATGCTAGTATCAAAGCGCCGTGTCATTTCCTTCACGCTGGGCTTCCCATTCAAACCTCCATTCAGCGCCGATTTGGTGTTTTCCAGTCCTGGATTGGCCCCGATTGGCGCGGACGCAGATCGATATGCTGGCGTGGTCCTCAAGCTGCTCCGCGCTTGAGATAATGGAGGGTGCCTGGCAGTTGTGCCATTGCCATTCGATCTGGACGATGACGGCAACGGCCGAGCTTCGGAAGCGGTTGTTGTCATGCCGTTTGATGTGATGTCCTGATAGCTGGTTGGGGAGTGCTGTGCACCTCTGTACTCTCTGTAGAACTCGTCTGGATTTCCTCCACCGCTCACCCCTCGGCCGAATCCATTCGCAGCCGTCACCGCTTGGAGGTTCGCAGTGGTGAGGAAGGGAAGCTTGGGGGGCAAGTCTGGAGATCGCGGCTGGGAGTCCGAGAGGACGGCGGCAGCGTCGTATGGCGGGTGCGAATGTGATTGCGATTGATGTTGCGGTTGCGGGTGGTATTGCGGATCTGGAGACTGCGTCGCAGGGCGCCTAGAATAAAAATTCTGGTCGGCGTTGACATCCATCGTAGCTGCCCATCGATGAGGCTGTTTATGGTAGTCGTGATGGATCCATGTACGAGTTTGACGTCGTGGATTCTTTTAAGTGGTGGTGCGATGTGATTCGTTGCTGGCCGTTTGAGAGAGTTTAACTGGTGTCCACAGTCCTGCCGTGGTGGGTTGTTGCCGGCCGGTGCAGGAAAGAGTTGACAACAGCAGCAGGAGGAGTAGCAGCGGCAGTGATGGCTGCGACGAACAACGTTGAGCTGGTTGATCTGAATGAGAGCAGATAATGCGTGGTTTTGGTTTGGTTTGATTTGGGGATGGGGATGGGCACGGGGACTGGGGGGGGGGGGGAG